>ERZ779645.827-NODE-827-length-16513-cov-3.174383_pt1 | contig 16513 bp, 16 predicted proteins | sample MGYA00511103_ERZ779645 | MGnify/ENA primary metagenome ERZ779645 (study PRJEB29588, sample SAMEA2158521) | human gut metagenome | biome: human gut; feature: human-associated habitat; material: faeces | place: Denmark | collected 2008/2010 ...
GTGATCTTCGACGCTGACCGGTACGGGCTTTCGCAGCTGCACCAGCTGCGCGGACGCGTGGGACGCGGAGCCGACCAGTCGTACTGCATCCTGATGACGAAACCCAACATCGCCAAAGAAACACGCCAGCGTCTTGAAATCATGACCGAGACCACCGACGGATTCCGAATCGCCGAAGCCGACATGCAGTTGCGCGGTCCGGGCGACATCGAGGGCACCATGCAGAGCGGCATCGCATTCAACCTGCGCATAGCCAACCTCGGCTCCGACGGTCAGATTCTCAACATCGCCCGCGAAGCTGCCGAGGCAGTCCTCGCCGACGACCCCAATCTCCAGACGCCTCAAAACCGCATCCTCGCCGAGCAGCTACACCGCTTTTTCAACAAAAAAGTGGATTGGAGCAAAATCAGTTAAAACGAGGGGAAAGCCGCACCATTTGCAATAGCGACAATCATAACAACACATGCGCGAATCCTAAAAACCGCCATCGCCGAGACGGCAAAAGGAAGAAGGCTCAGCCAAAAAGTGGCGCTTAAATAGGCTGGGTTTTTCGGCAAAAATTGTGCTAAATCGATTGTGAAAATCACAAATAATGTGAAAATCAATCGATTTAGCACTTTTACTATTTTGCCGTTTGCAGATAAATATATATCTTTGGAAGTCGTTTAGAAAAAATACAATATCGCAAAACATGGAAAAAACATTAGTCATACTTAAACCAAGCGCTATGCTGAGAGGATTGGCAGGCGAAGTTATCTCACGCTTTGAAAAGAAAGGCCTCATCATTATCGGTATGAAAATGATGACTCTTTCCGATGAAATCCTCCGCGAACATTACGCTCACTTGGCAGACAAACCGTTTTTCCCATTAATCGTAAAGTCGATGCAGGCTTCACCTGTAGTTGTGATGTGCCTTAAAGGCCTTGAGGCTGTCGACGTGGTGCGCAAAATGACCGGCGCCACCCGCGGACGCCACGCCGAGCTCGGCACCATCCGCGGCGACCTTTGCATGAGCGGACAGCAGAACATTGTCCACGCCTCCGACTCTGTAGAGAATGCCGAGATTGAAATCCGACGCTTCTTCAAGCCGGAGGAAATCACCGACTACGAGACACCGATGCTCAAGTATCTCTATGCCGACGACGAACTTTAAACATTAAAACAGCAAACCAAAAGAAAACATCGGGACGATGATCATAAACAGGATAACAAAACTAATAGGCATCGGCGCATTTCTTTGCTGCTCGCTGACAATAGCGGCTCAGAAAATGCGTTCAGTTTCTGCCCACAGCAACATGCACCATGACCTCATCGCTTCACAGCGCGACATGAGCGACCAGATAAAGGTGCAGGAGACACGCGAATTCATGAACGAGCTCCTCGAAGACGAACAGGAACCGGAAATCGACATCTATACCGAAGGCTGGAACAGCAGCCTCGTCAACCCTTACGCCCACCAGGCGGTGCCAAACAACGTGCGTATCGACGTGTCTGACTACGCAATGCCTGTCCCTGGCTTCATCACCTCGCCTTACGGCTACCGTCCACGATTCAGACGACAGCACAAAGGCGTCGACCTCAAACTCAACACCGGCGACACCGTGCGCGCGGCATTTGCCGGGAAAGTGCGTTTGACAAGATTTGAACGCGGCGGATACGGATACTACGTAATCCTGCGCCACGCCAATGGTTTGGAAACCGTATACGGCCACCTCTCGCGCTTCCTCGTGAAGCCTAACCAGACAGTGAATGTCGGCGACCCTATCGCCCTAGGCGGAAGCACCGGACGCAGCACAGGTCCGCACCTCCACTTCGAAACGCGTTTCATGGGCTACGCAATCAACCCTTGCGCAATCTTCGACTTCGCAAACCAGACTACGCATACCGACTACTATACGTTTAACAAAGGCACATACACACAGGCACGCAACTATGCTCCAAGCAGCAGCGTGACATATGCCGAGAGAGCGCACAAGCAGGACAATCCGTATGCCAACGGCTCGCGCCAAACCTACCGCGTGAAGAAGGGCGACACGCTCTACTCCATCGCCAACGCCCACGGCACGACAGTCAATAAGCTTTGCAAACTCAACGGAATCAGCACCAAGAGCCGCATTAATCCGGGAAAGGTGCTGAGAGTAAAATAAAAACAGGACAATAAAACGACATCCAAGGTCAATCAGCCGCGTCCCGACTGATTGACCTTTTTATTAAGAACACTATGGATTCGATAAAACAAATCTACCGCATAGGCCACGGGCCGTCGAGCAGCCACACGATGGGTCCGAAACGCGCAGCAAGCATCTTTCTGAAAAGCGCGGAGGGCAAGGATGCCGACCATTTCCGAGTGACACTCTACGGAAGCCTCGCCGCCACCGGACGCGGCCACCTTACCGATCAGGCAATAATCGACACCCTGTCGCAAAAAGGAGAAGTGGAAATCGTGTGGAAACCCGATGTATTCCTTAAATTCCACCCCAACGGCATGAAATTCGAAGCTCTTGGCACCGACGGCAGCACCGTAGACTCCTGGACGGTGTTCAGTATCGGCGGAGGCACTCTCGCCAACGAGCATTTCAACGAGCAGACAGAGCGCAAAGTCTACGAAATGTCGCACATCAGCGACATCCTCCAATGGTGTGACTCGACAGGATACTCCTTTTGGGAATACGTGGAGCAATGCGAAGGCAAAGAAATAATTGAATATCTGCGCGAAGTGTGGGACACCATGCAGAAAGCCGTGGAACGCGGGCTCAACGCCGAGGGAGTGATGCCCGGCGGACTCGGGCTGCGCCGCAAAGCCCTCACCTACTACGTGCGTTCCGGCGGAATGTCGGGCAGCATGAAAAGCCGCGGACTCATCTATGCCTACGCCCTTGCCGTATCTGAAGAGAATGCCTGTGGCGGACGGATTGTCACCGCTCCAACATGTGGGTCGTGCGGCGTGATGCCAGCCGTGCTCTACCACATCAAGACAGCCCACGACATCAGCGACGAGCGCATTGTGCGGGCTCTTGCCACCGCCGGACTCTTCGGCAACGTTGCCAAAACCAACGCATCAATATCTGGTGCGGAAGTGGGATGTCAAGGAGAAGTGGGCGTGGCATGCGCTATGGCGGCCGGCGCCCCCCGCTGCCTGCCAGCTGTTTGGCGGCACCGAATCGCAAATTGAATATGCAGCCGAGATGGGACTCGAACACCACCTCGGACTGACGTGCGACCCCGTGTGCGGCCTTGTGCAGATTCCTTGTATCGAGCGCAACGCCTTCGCCGCCGCCCGTGCATTCGACGCCAACTCTTATGCAAACTTCACCGACGGACGCCACCGCGTGAGTTTCGACCAAGTGGTTGAGGTGATGAAGCGCACAGGACACGACCTGCCAAGCCTCTACAAAGAAACGTCGCAAGGCGGACTTGCAGCAAATTTTGAAGACTGACAACAGTACGCAACAATACAAACCGACCATCCGTAAAATTTAACATTTTAACAATTCATAGTTAAACCATCGGACTTTTTCGTGGTCATAGATACTAACAACCCAAATTATAGAATTATGAAACGGATGAATTATTTGGCAATGGTACTGGCTCTGGCATTATCGATGCCGGCAACCGATATGGTAGCACAGCACACCGGCTACCGCGGAGGAACAACCACCGGAAACCCCGGCGGAGGACGCCGTCCCGACAGCAATCCGCAAAGACAACCAGGAAACAACCGTCACGACCGTCCGGACAACAAGCATCACGACCGTCCAGGCAACGACCGTTACGACCGCCCGAACAGCAGCCACCACGGACATCCGGGGAATCCTGGAAATCCCGGGCATTACGGACATCCGGGGAATCCAGGCTCGACAAACCATCACCACGGATTTCATCCAACGCCACCGCCACCACGCCCATACCGGCCTATAGTACGGCCAGCCCCGCGTCCAGTGCCGCCGCCTGCGTTCAGACCATGTCCTACCGCACCTATGTTGACCGCCGTGTTCGGACTTCCGTTCGGCATCAGTATCAACATCAGCATCGACAATCTGCGCAGAGACGGATACTACATCGACGGCTACAACAACAACGAGGTTTATCTGAGAAATGTCTATGAGATGAACTATTCGTGGGACGACGGTGTTGTTATCTACGATTCAAGCGGACGAATGCAGTCTGCCAGACTTTATCAGTCGACCTATGGCTACGACTCTTCGCGCTTCGACAATCTATATTCGCAAATATGCAGCCAATACGGATTGCCGGCAACGCAAAAATACCGCAACGGAGAGAAAACAGTCACTTGGTATGACCGCAACGGCAGCCACTACGTGTCGCTTGCCTACAACCACATGACATCGGACGGAGGATATCCGCGTTACTATACGATTCTGTGCTACGGAATTTAGGTTATTACTATATTTGAAATATGAAGAAGAAAAAGACTCTGAAAAAGTCAGAACAAACGAAACGTAAAAAATTTATCGCACTCATTGTCGCGCTTGTCATCATCATGGCAGGCGCGGCATTGCTGATTTCTCTGCTGACGGCAAGCGCCGAGCGGGATGGAATGCTGTATGTGCGTCCGGAAATGACAAAAGAGCAACTGACTGACACCATCGCCGCACGATTCGGGAAAAGCATTGCCGACAAAGTGGAATTGCTGACTGCCGTGCGCGACATCGACCCGTCGACACGCATCGGTGCGTACAAGGTGGAAAAAGGAATGAGCGCACTGTCATTGTGGAAGGCACTGTCGTCGGGGGCGCAGACTCCAATTAAATTCACATTCAACAATGTGCGCACGGTGGATGAATTTGCTGAAAATGCGTCGAAGCAACTGGCTCTCAAAAAAGACGACCTGCTGAAACTGATGACCGACAGCACTTATTGCCAGTCGCTCGGATTCAACCAGCAAACAATCCCAGCAATGTGCATCCCCGACACCTATGAAGTCTACTGGTCGATAACAGCCGACAATCTGCTGAACAAACTGAACTCGGCATACAAGGCTTTCTGGACAACCGACCGCGAAAAGAAGGCTCAGAAATTGGGTCTGACCAAGGTGGAGGTGTCAACATTGGCATCAATCGTCGACTCCGAAACCGCCTATAAACCGGAAAAAGCCACCATAGCGCGGCTATACCTCAACCGTCTTGAGAAAGGCATGAAACTGCAAAGCGACCCGACCGCCAAGTTTGCAGTCGGCGACCCGACCCTGCGACGCATCACGCTGGAGCATATAAAAACGCAGTCGCCATACAACACCTACTTCGTGGAGGGATTGCCGCCGGGTCCTATCAGAATGCCTGAGAAATCAACACTCGACGCTGTGCTCAACGCGCCTCAGAACGATTATATCTATATGTGTGCAAAGGAGGATTTCTCCGGAAGCCACAATTTCTCAGCTTCGTATGCCGAACATCAGCAAAACGCCGCACGCTATCGCCGCGCGCTCGACCGCAACGGCATAAAATAAGAGCCGACAGGTTTATTACATCAACGACATAGACAACTCCGCCTGCAAACATATTATGCGAGCGGAGTTGTTTATGATATACTATTCTGGACACCAACTCGTGATAAAATAGGCGGCGCTTCGGAAAAGAAAATTGAGCAAGCTCTTTTCTTTCCACTCTCCTTGCACTATCTTTGCATAAGATAAACTGCATCTCAGCATAATATTCAAGCAAGCTTGATATAATGCATTCAATTTGCATTATCTTTGCATAAAAATATCTGCGATATGAACAAACCCGATGATTTGATTCTTTTAGGCTCTATGCCAATCCCAGACGCCCACATAGTCAAGGGCGTGCTGGATGAATACGGCATACCTTCGGAAATAGTTGGAGAAACGCTGTCGACAGTGTTCGCCATGCCAGGGACGTCTTTGGGAATGACCCGTATATTCGTTTTCCGCCGCGATATTGAAAAGGCACTCGAAGTGCTTTACAAACAAAAAAACGACAATCCAAAACAATGAGAATATTAAAATACGCACTGTCCTTCACGCTGCTGGCTGCAATGGCTGTCACAGCATCCGCCCAAAATTACTTCAACAGCCGCTCTCTGGCAAATAAGTTGAAGAAAGGGACAACACCCGAATGCAAAATCGTCGCTGTGGACAATTCGGAATCTCTCCTTCACACCGCCGACTCCATCGCCGCCCTCTCCGACAACAACCGTCCAGACATCATGTTTCTGCCAGTGGTGTTCACGTCATACAAGATGATACAGCCGATGGCTCTGGAACAGCCCGACACAGTCGCATCGCTGACAAAACACGAAATGCCGACAATAGAAATCGACAATGAATGGATTGAAAACCTCTCTTGGCGAAACCGCTTCGAGAACGAGCATCTGCAACGTCTCGCCGTGGAATCGCCATGGCTCGTCCCCTACAACCTGAGTATGCTGCCCGAGCCTCCGAAACAATATGAGGCGAAACTCGACGTGAAGAAAAACATCCTTACCATCGAGGTGCGCAAACTCGAAGTTCCGGAAGCCGCTCCCGAACATAATTTGAAACGCAAAAACTGGATACACGCCTTCGACGCCACGCTACAGTTCTCACAAGCGTATATGACCGACAACTGGTATCAAGGCGGCGAAAAAAACATCAACCTTCTGGCTCATCTGTGGTACAATTTAAAACTGAACCAAACACTGCACCCTCGCTTGCTGTTTGACTTGACCACGCAATACAAACTCGGTGTCAACTCGGCTCCCGCCGACGAGCTGAGAGGCTACAATATCAACGAGGATTTGTTTCAATTGAACATGCAGTTCGGTGTCAAGGCTACCAAAAAGTTCTACTACAGCATGAACATGCAGTTCAAGACACAGCTGCTGCAAAACTTCCAGACCAACACGTGGAAGATGACGGCGTCGCTGCTCACTCCGGGCGAACTCAACGCCGGTATCGGTATGGCATACAGCACAAAGAACAAACGTGGCAACGTGGCGTTCGACGCCTCGCTGTCGCCACTTTCCTACAATATGAAAATGTGGCGCGCCAACTACAAGCTGCTCGACGACAACGGCGAAATGCTCCACCCCGACAAATTAGAGCATCAGGTCGGTTCGAGCGGTGAAGTGAAATTCGGATGGGCAATGACCCGCAACATCTCGCTCAGCTCGCGCATATTCGCATTCTCCGACTATTCGTATCTGCAAGGCGACTGGGAAACCACTCTGAGCTTCTCAATCAACAAATTTCTGTCAACGCAGATTTATGCCCACGTGCGCTTCGACGACTCACAGAAGATTACCGACAGCAACAATTCTCATTGGCAATTCAAGGAAGTGTTCAGTTTCGGCCTTCAATATAAATTCCGATAAATGCGCCTCGCTGCCGCCTACATACTGGCTGCATTCATTGCCTGCTTCCAAAGCGCAGCGGCAATTGAAATCCCCGACACAGCGACGGTGCTGCCGGGCTATGCCTCGCGCATCGACGCCACGCGCAGCATCCTCGACGGAGCGACCGACAACCTGACCGGACTATGGAACTATCCAGAGGAACAAATGGTGGTGGCAATCAGGAAATCATCGGAATTCAACTATCAGCTTATTGCCGTAGAGGCGGAAAACGAAGCCATCGACTGCGGCACCGTAATCGGCTATCTGACCACAACGGCAAACAAATCAAAGATGCGAATGTGGCTCTACTCTGTGGTCGACGGTGACAGGCTGACATCTCCTGTGGAATGCGTGGCAGAACTGGGCAACGGATCGATACTCATCCAAAAACGACGTCTGAAAATGCACATATCCGTAAACCTGACGCGTTTTCTGCCATCGGTGTTCGGAGGAGTGAGAGTTTACCCTCAAATCCAATCGACCGAAATAACGCCCGGTCTCCACAAAATTGAAGACAAAAAAGAAATCTTAATATTCTAAGACTATGCGTCAAGCGTTTATCATATTCTCTGCAGTCATTGCCCTTTTGGCGTCGGCTAAAACCAACACCACACGTCCTGTGGCAGGCATCTCGGAAAAGGCATTGTTGATGAAGACAATCAATGCGGAAAACGACACCGCTTCGTTTGCCGACAAAATAATCCTGTCGGGCTACAAGAAGACGGTCAACGACGCATTTGAGTCGTTCTTTGTCGACAACCAGACGCCTTTCCTCATTTCACACCTGACGCTGAAGTTCCAGTATACAAACGCACTGACCGGACAAATCATAAAAGAAGCAACCTATGAAGTGCCGTGCGACATTCCTTCCGGGCAAATGCGGCAGCTGAGCATCCGCACTTTCGACAAGCAGCACTCCTTCTACTATGCAAACTCACGCAAGCCCAACCGTCCGGCAACACCCTACAACATAAGCTACAAACTTATGGCATACGACATCCGCATCACAGTGGAGAAGTAGGCGTCACTTTTTCATTTTATGCAATTTGGAAAATTGCACGCATATCGCTAATTTTGCACTATAGTTGCCAAAACAACAATAGTTTATTTGTAAATGACAGATTCCACGAAACAAGCAATGCAGTGGGAACGCCTCATCTGCAACAAGCGGCTCGGAATGGAGCGCTACCGCACCTCGTCGGCACAAACGCGCAGCGATTTCCAGCGCGACTTTGACCGGCTTGTCTTTTCATCCCCTTTCCGCCGATTGCAGAACAAGACGCAAGTGTTTCCGCTACCTGGCAGCATCTTTGTCCACAACCGCCTGACACACAGTCTGGAAGTGTCAAGTGTGGGCAAATCGCTCGCCAACGAGGTGTATATCCAGCTGCAACCAAAATATGCAGGCACTGCCGCCGCCGAGAAGCTCAGCCACATTGTTGAAATTGTAGGCGCCGCATGCCTTGCCCACGATATGGGCAATCCCCCTTTTGGACACTCCGGCGAACGCACCATAGCGACATACTTCTCAGAGGGGCGTGGACAAACCATTAAGCCTCTGCTCTCCGAAGCCGAGTGGAACGACTTTGTAAACTTCGACGGCAACGCCAACTCATTCCGTCTGCTCGCCCACCAATTCCGCGGACGGCGCGAGGGCGGACTTGCCATGACCTATTCATCGCTCGCTGCCATCGTAAAATATCCATACACGTCGTCAACAACACCAAAACACGGCAAATTCGGATTTTTCAAGTCAGAACTCGACTGCTTCCGCATGGTTGCCACCGAGCTCGGGCTCATCGAGAAATCGGCCGACGTGTTTGCACGCCATCCGCTTGTATATCTGATGGAGGCTGCCGACGACATCTGCTATCAGGTGATGGACATAGAGGACGCCCACAAGCTTAAAATCTTAGGCATCGAGGAAGTGACCACATTGCTCACCGGATTTTTCAATCCCGAGCGCTGCAGGCACATAACCGGTGTGCTTGACAACATCGACGACGACAATGAGAAAGTGGCATACCTTCGGTCGTGTGTGGTGGGAGAATTGGTTGGCGAATGCGCAAAAGTGTTTGTCGACAACGAAGAATGCATCCTAAACGGTGAATTTGAAGGATGCCTGATCGACCACATATCGCTGGTGGCACGCAACGGCTACGCCGAATGCTCACGCACGGCTTGGAGAAAAATCTACAACTCGCCCGACGTTGTCGACATCGAGCTTGCCGGAAACCAGATTATCACGTTCCTGCTCGACCGGCTGATTGACGCAGTGCTGCTTCCTGAAAAGAACTATTCACGCCTGTTGCTCAGCCGCATACCACACCAATACGACACCAGCTCGCCGACAACCTACGGCAAGATACAATCAGTGCTCGACCACATCTCCGGCATGACCGACGTCTATGCCCTCGACCTTTTCCGCAAGCTCAACGGCTTGAGCCTGCCGGCAGTATAAACAATATCAAAACTATGTACTTGAGAAGACTTTCAACCACAATAATTCTTATCACCATGGCTGCGGTCGCAGCCATGGCATACAGCATTGAGGAAATACCCAACGTGCACCTGACCGACAAGACCCAATATGTGTCCAACCCCGACGGAGTGCTGCGCCAAGCCACCGTCGACAGTCTCAACCGAAGCATCGCCCACATTTGGCAGTCATCGTCGGCTGAAGTAGTGGCAGTGGTGGTCAACTCTATCGACGGCAACGACATCGACGACTATGCAACGGCACTGTTCCGCCATTGGGGCATCGGAAAGAAGGACAACAACAACGGCGTGCTGGTGCTTGTCAGCACAGAAGAACGCAAAGCCGTGATACGCAACGGATACGGAGCAGAGGGCATTCTTCCCGACATCATCTGCGGACGCATAATCCGCGACAGCATGGTGCCGCATTTCCGCGAAGGCGACTACGACAGCGGTATGCTTTCAGCGGTTGCCCGCATCGACTCCCTGCTCACCACCCCCGGTGCTGTGGCTGAGCTCAAATCAAAATACGAGAACGACGAGAAGCAAGAAAACTACAATGCATTCTATGGCTATATGTCTCTGGCAGGCTCCGCTGCCGCAATCCTGCTGCTCTATGTGCTTTTTCTCGCATTCACACCGAGCATCAAAAACCGTTTCGACCGCTACAACCGTCTTAACAAAATCAAACTACTGTACATCTGCGCCACATTCTTCACTCTCGGCATGGCACTGCCGGCACTGATTGTGCTGCTCGCCACAATGCACTATTGCCGCAACAGACGGCGTATATGCCCAAACTGCCACTCCAAGATGCACAAACTGCAGGAAGACGAAGACAACAAATATCTGACTCCGGCACAGGATCTTGAAGAACAGCTCGAATCGATAGACTACGATGTGTGGCTCTGCGACACGTGCGGCGAAGTTGACGTGTACCCATTCCCCAACAAGCGCACCATATACAGCGAATGTCAGCAATGCCACGCCCGCACATCGTATCTTGAAAGCGACCGCATTTTCTCACAACCAGACACCACCAGCTGCGGCTACGGCATGCGCACATACATTTGCCGCAACTGCGGAAAGAAATCGGAAATCTACTACGAAATCCCCAAGACTGCTGCACCTGTGGTAATCCTTCCGATGGGTGGCGGCTCCAGAGGTGGTGGCTTCGGAGGCGGAGGAAGCTTCGGCGGAGGCTCCACCGGTGGAGGAGGCGCTTCTGGAGGCTGGTAGAAAGCAACTTAAAAGACGAAAGACAAACAACCAACTATTTTTATATTATCTATGAGACAATTATTGATTGCTTGCGTGGCACTGGCGGCAGCATTGCCAGCAGCGGCACAGACCACAAAGGAGGAAATGTTGGCTTCTCCTGAGAAAACAGCCGGCGTGTATTATGCCTATCCGGCTCCAGAGTCAACAGACCACTACACAAAAGCACCCAAAGGCTACACTCCATTCTACATCAGCCACTTCGGACGCCACGGCTCCCGCTACCTGATCAGCGACTCGGAATACACCAACCCGATGGAGACACTCGAACGTGCCGACAAAGCCGGCGCCCTCAGTCCGTTGGGCAAAGACGCACTCAAACGACTGCACGAAATCTATGCAGAGGCAGCCGGACGCAACGAAGACCTCTCTCCGCTTGGCGTGCGCCAACACCGCGGTGTGGCAGAACGTATGTTCACCGCATTCCCTGAGGTTTTCAAGGGCGACCGTTCTATCGAAGCCCGATCATCAGTAGTGTTGCGCTGTGCCATGAGTATGGCGGCATTCGGCGACCAACTCAAGGAGCTAAACCCCAAATTGAAGATTTCCTACGAGTCGTCGCAGAAATACATGCCTTATCTGACCGGACGCACCGACGAGGCCAACGCTTTCTGCGGGAAGAAGGGCATCTGGCGCGCTGCCTACAATAATTTCCGCGCGTCGCAGACCAATGCCGACCGCTTTATCGCCGCTTTGTTTGCCGACAAGCAGTATGCCAAACAATATGTAGAGCCAAAAGAACTTATGTGGCAATTCTACTGGGTTGCAGCCGACCTCCAGAATATGGAGACACCGATACGTCTTTACGACCTGTTCACCAGCGAGGAGCTGTTTGACCTGTGGCAGTGCTTCAACTATCAGTTCTACTCCACCTGCGCAAACCACGCCGACTCAAACGGCTCTGTCCGCGACAGCTCGAAACCGCTGCTCCGCAACATCATTGAGAGCGCCGATGCAGCTATCGCCAATCCGTCGCAGGCAGCCACACTGCGTTTCGCCCACGACTCCAACATCACTCCACTCGCTGCTCTGATGGGCATCGAGACCTACGATGTGGCATGGCGCGAACCGGAAACTCTCTATCAGCACTGGACCGACTTCAAGGTTTCGCCAATGTGCGCCAACCTCCAAATCGTGTTCTTCAACAAGAAAGGCGGCACAACCGACGACATTCTCGTAAAAGTGCTGCTCAACGAGCATGAGGTGCATATCCCAGTAGCCACCACCCAGTTCCCTTACTACCGCTGGACCGACGTGCGTGCCTACTATGCCAACGTTGTAGGAATGTAGAAACAGCACGGGGTTTCAAACGACCCAAGACATAACGAATAAGACACGCCACTGCAAAAGTGACGTGTCTTATTTGCTTTATCACCATCAATCAAACTCCCCCATCAACCATTTAAGAGCATTTATCCTCTTAATTCCGTCATAGTCGGCAGAAGGATCGTCGTCAAGAGTAAGTATATATTTCGGATATTGGTCGCTTATACGCTGCAGCGATGCCAGTTCCCGTTTCAATGTCATTTCATCCCTTACCGTTGCCGCCACTTGATAATAAGCGATATTGCTTTCATCAATGGCAACAAAATCCACTTCCAAATCATCCTGTTTGCCTATATAGACCTTTTTCTGCCGATGCAACAATTCAAGATAAACAACATTCTCCAGAATGCGCCCGGCATCAAACGACCGTGATCCCAAAAGCATCCTCCTCAAACCCGTGTCAACAAGATAGTATTTTCCGAGAGTCTTAAGTAATTGCCGACCTTTAATATTGAATCTCTTGACCTCATAGACAAAAAATGTTTCACACAAGGCAGACAAGTAGCGTTCCACTGTTTTCTGGTCAATCTTCCTCCCATCAGCAGTCATTATGTCAGCGATACGTTTTGTCGAGAGTATGTTGCCTATATTGTCTGCGACAAACCGTATCACACTTTCAAGCATCATCACATCCGACAACTTTTTTCTGGCCATAATGTCTTTTACCACAATCGTATTATATACACTATTCAGATAATCAACAATTTGCGCTGACGAATCAAGAGCCAACGCATAAGGGAAACTGCTTCTGCCAATATAATCGGAATAGGCTTGCTGAAGATTCTGTCCTCCATCTGTTCCCGCCACATATTCACGAAACGACAACGGCAACATTGCAATCTCAACATAACGCCCAGAAAGCAGCGTGGCAATCTCGCTCGACAGCATGTACGCATTGGAGCCGGTTATGTAGATATCAACAGTCGCTTTAAGATTAAGACTGTTTATGACATCCGGGAAATCCTTGACTTGCTGAATCTCATCAAAAAACAGATAAGTCATTTTGTCTTGTTGTATTTTTTGCCTCACATAGTCATACAGTTTCTTTGGATCCCGAAGTTCGTAATAATCATAATCCTCAAAATTCAGGTAAACAATCTGCTCTGGCAACACACCGCTGTCCTTAAGCCAATCGCGATAAATTTCCATAATCGTGGATTTTCCACAACGACGGATTCCAGTTATCACTTTTATCAGACTCTTATCCTTATAGGATATCAACTTATTCAAATATACTTGCCGTTCTATTTTTTTCATCTACCAGATTTTTTTGTTTCGACTTCGCAAATATACATATTTTTTAGGAATGGCAATCCTAAAACCACCTAAAAACCGAAAGTTTTAGGCGTGACACTCCTAAAACTTCCAAAAATATCATAGTTTTAGGATTGCACGTCCACTTTTTTAGAACCCGGCATAGATAAACGGGGCTACATAGGCGGCACTGAACTCAATGATGAGCTGCAACAACAGGCAAAGCAGCAATAATTTGCCAAACCAACGCATCCCGACAAAGCGTCGCTCCGCCCACTCCGACATCCGGTCGGGCAGGAACATAAGCACATAGGCAGCAATCAGCATCAGCGTCCATACGGCACGTTCCCGCACGAATGCCTCGATTACTTCCGGTCTGAAATCCGTAAAAATGCGACAGAACATCACCGCCGTGTCGGCAAGCGAGACGCAACGGAACGGAAGCCACATAACCGTGACAAAAACAAACGTAGCGGCTATCCACACCTGCCGCGGCGCACGCAACCGCGACACCAGCGGTGAGAATGCCTTCTGCACAACCAATGCCATGCCGTGTGCCAACCCCCAGACCACAAACGTAAAGCCGGCGCCATGCCATGCCCCGCCCACAGCCATTGTCAGCAACAGGTTGAATCTCGTGCGCCACCGTCCGCAGCGGCTGCCTCCAAGCGGGATATAGATATAATCGCGCAGCCACGATGACAACGAAATGTGCCATCTGCGCCAAAACTCCGTGATGCTCACCGACTTATATGGCGAGCGGAAATTGAGCGGCAATTCGATGCCGAGCGTGCGGCTCATACCGATGGCGATGTCGGAATAGCCCGAGAAATCAAGATATATCTGCGCGCTATAACCCAGCAGCGCGAGCAAAGCCTCCGTGCCGCTATAGCCGGCAGGGGTGTCGAAAACAAGGTTGTTGAACTGCGCCAGATAGTCGGCCACCACCGCCTTCTTCAGCAGTCCTTTCATCATCAGAAACAGTCCGGCATACAGCATAGGGGGCGTGATGCGGCGGTTGCCCTCCAACTGCGGAAAAAACTCCGCCGCGCGCACAATCGGTCCGGCCACAAGCACCGGGAAATATGTGAGATAAAACACATAGTCGAGCATACGCCGCGGGGCGATTATCACGCCACGGTAGACATCGACCATATAACTGACCGAGCGGAACGTGTAGAACGAGATGCCCACAGGGACAACGATGTCTGTCAGCCGGAAGTTTGCACCGACAATCGATGCCACCGACTGCATCATTCCCCCGTCGCACTTAAACCACACAAGCACTCCCACCGACAACAGGACACAGCAAACGAGCAATGCCCGACGGCGGCTGCGACTGCGGATATTCGACAACCATACCGACAACCAATAGTCGACCACGGCTTTGACAAGCACCGACAATGCAATCAATCCGCCCACCTTATAGGCAAACAGCAGACTGAATGCCACAACAAACGCCATCATTGCCGACCGCCGGCGATAAAGCAACCCATAGATTGGATAAAACACAAGAAGCACCAGCCAGAAAGCCTCGCTGTCAAGAAATGCGCCAAAGGTGCTGGATATGTCGGTGAGCCGGTCAATCATCAGGTGTAAGAACTATGGTTTTCACTGGTTTGGCACTGCGTTTGTGCGGAACGTCAAGGCGCATCGGGCATACCGATTTTGTGGAAATCCACACCGCCACACTGTCCATCCACACCGCCGCGGCTTCGCGCGTCGGATGAGCACCGTCGGAAGCGCGGTCAAGACTAAGATTTGAAGAAAGGAAGAAATGCCCGTTGCCCACCTTTCCGGCAATCAGGCGGTTGATGCCCGTGTCTGGCTTCCAGTTTGGAGGACCGATCCAGACAAATGGCAATCCACCGATATCGGCAATGATGGAGTCGACCATCGCCGCACGGCTGCGTTCCACATTGCGCAAAAACAGCTCGTTGCCTCCAAGACACACCACAATGTAACCAGGTTTGAATTTTTCAATATATGCCCTCAGCTTATGTGTCGCGCCCCATTTTTCGGTTGTCGACCCATACCAAATCACCGTGTAAAGCGAATGCCCGTTTTCTTCGGCATAGGCAGCCAGACGCGGCGACAATCCCTCCAACATAGAATCGCCCACAAAGAGCAGCGTATACTTGCACGTATCGGTTGCTGCAACGTTCTTTTCAGACACGGCAACACTCCTGACGGCTTGACCGCCGACTTCGGGAGATGTCTTTACCTTAGCCATCTGATGCCCGAAAATCCGCAAGTCGTCAAACGTTGACAACAGCATAATCACGGCAAATGCCGTTGCCAACAATGCCCATAATCGCGCGTATGGCCATTTCATGGTCTTCTATATATTATGGGGACACAGCCCCTCGTTTCCTTGTCAATCCACGGTCGTCACCCTATTTGCCGTTTTTAATCTCAAGCGCTTTTATTTCAGCACGTTTGATGCTCTCGGGATTATTCTTGTCGATGCCGTATTTCTCCGGCGCAGGAATGCGCAGCTCGGCTCCGACAGGCAAATTGTCGGGATCGGTGATTATATCTTTGTTGTCCAAGTAAATGTATACCCAGAAAGCGTAATGTCCGTAGAATTTGCGGGAAATGTTGCTCAGATATGCCGTATTGGTAACCTTGAACGTCTGTTCAGCCTTCTTGCTCTCCTTCTCCGGCTCAGCCGTTTTTTCCTCAGACTGTTCCTGCGGCTTCTCCACGGCAGCCGTCGAGTCGGAATCCGCCGCAGCCACCTTGGCAGTGTCATCGGCAATTACAGCAGGCTGAGACGACGTTTTTTTGACAACTCCGAACAGAAAGAACCACGCAACGGCGG
>ERZ779645.861-NODE-861-length-16002-cov-2.167304_pt1 | contig 16002 bp, 10 predicted proteins | sample MGYA00511103_ERZ779645 | MGnify/ENA primary metagenome ERZ779645 (study PRJEB29588, sample SAMEA2158521) | human gut metagenome | biome: human gut; feature: human-associated habitat; material: faeces | place: Denmark | collected 2008/2010 ...
CCTTAACATATTATTAAAAGATACAATGCAATCCACACTTACTGCGCTGCATCAGGAGCTACATACGAGTATGCATTGGACATCTTTGCAGCATTGTTTGTCAGAGTGACAGCCTCTCTGTAGTAGGCAACAACAGGAGTGCCCTTATCCACAGCGTTGAACAGCTGCTCTGCAAAAGCAGGCGGAACATTGATACATCCGTGTGAGCCGGAGGTTTTGTAAATTGTTCCTCCGAAGGTATCACGCCAGCTGGCATCATGGATACCTATATTGTAGGCAAACGGCATAAAATAGCTGACAGGAGAAGAGTATCCCTCGCCGACAAGAGTAGCATTTCTCTGCTTGTAAACAATCTTGTATACACCATCTACGGAACCATTCTGACGGGCGAGATTACCTGATACGAAATCAGACTCAATCTGGAGAGCACCATCCTTGTAATACCACATGTGCTGCTTTGTGTAGTCAATCTCTATGTATGTATTACCTATGTCGTCAGCGCCTCGGTAGAGTGCTGTCTGCTCGTAAACAGGCTCTCTTTCCACTGGCTTGCCTCCCTCTAAATCTGAAAGGAGCTGGGCTTTCTCATTTTTCTTGCTGACTACCCATCCGTAGTCTCCACCACCTATTTCAATAGTGTCACCGGACGATGTTTTGAACGAGCGCTTGCGTCCGAAGGTGTTATACTTGGAAGCAAGCTGCTGGACATATTTAGTGACCTTGGCATCATCTATGCTCACGCTGCCGTCATCTGAGATGCTTAGCATATCAAGGATTTTGGCTGAGTCAAGCTTCTCGTCGGCACCTTCAATTTTGTAAGTGACGGTTGAAGCAGTGTATTTGTCGAGGGCTTCTTTTTCATTTTTGATAGTATCACTGTTTTTTGTGATTTTTGGAGCTTCATAACAGTCATCACTTAAGGTAAGCTTTGGGAGCTCGTTGTCCAGGGCGTCCTTTACTTCGGCAAGGATGCTGTCATATATCGGTTTGCAGCCATTTTTCTCTTCAATCACATCGTATTTGCCGTCTTTTATCTCGATGTGGGCATCCTCCGGATTTTCAATGTAGTCATCACTGAAAATATCAAGAGCCTTGAGCTTTTCAGCCAAAGTGGCATCGTCATATTTGGACGAACCCTTTAGAGTATAGTTTTGAGCTTTGAAGAGACTGACAGGCCATGTAAAAGCATTCTGGCTTTTTAGGATTTGCTCCTCGTCACCGTTTGAGACATATTCATAGGAAAAATCAGGTCCCTTAAGTGAAAAGCTGTTGCCTTTTCTATCAGTGATTGTGAGCAGATAGTCGCGGCTTAGGGCTGTATTTTTTTCTAATGCCTCTTTTGCAGTTTTCCCTGCGTATTTTACAGAGTTAATCTTTGTGTTGAACAGATAGTGGCTGCTAAAATAAAAGGCAAAGCCAAGATAAACAGCCAAAAGCACACCAAGCACAACGGCGCAGGTTATAAGCACTTTTTTCTTCATGTAAATCGACCTCCTTGGAGATATGCTGTTGCTGCCCACACCGGGGTGTAGACAGCAGCTAAAATCAGTTACATTTGTGAAGATGTGACACATCCATATAGTCAGGCAGACCATTCTTGTAGGCTACAGCGGTTTCTCCCTGAATAAGTGGCTTTAAGTATTCGATAAGTTCAGGTTTCACATCATTGCCAGCATCATTGATCCACTCTCTTGGCACAGACTTGGCCTCGTTTGCGATATCCTTGATAGCAGAATATGTGTATTCCACCTGATAAGGATTATTTGAGATGCGCTTTAAGCATACCATTGATGCGGTCACACCCTCTGCTGCAATAGTGACACCCTTTTTACCCTGAGCAAAAGATTCCTCGATATCGGTTAATGATGCAAGGTGTGAGGCACAGCGCTGGAGCACATTTACCTCTACAGAGCGCACCTTGACACCGATGTTTTCCTTTACGATGAACTCAAGAGCTTTTCCGGCACCGCTTAGCTGCTGATGTCCGAACTGGTCACATGCGGCCTTTGATGATGTAATGTATGAGCCGTCTGCGTCATGTATTCCTTCGGATACGGCAACTATTACATTGTTAGTGTGCGCAAGGGCTTCTTTTATATCGGCAACAAATTTGTCCTTGTCGAAATCCACCTCAGGCAGATAGATGAACTGAGGCGCTGTATTGTACTCATTACGTGCGAGAGCGGAAGCGGCAGTGAGCCATCCTGCGTCACGTCCCATGATTTCAACGATTGTCACACTCTTAACAGCATAGATAAAGGTATCATGGGCTATCTCGAGCATGCTTGATGCGATATATTTGGCGGCAGAACCAAAGCCCGGAGTATGGTCTGTCATGCACAGATCATTGTCGATGGTCTTTGGAATCCCTATAATTTTCACATCACTGTTGATTTTTTTGGCATAATCGGATAACTTTAATACGGTATCCATCGAATCATTTCCACCGATGTAAAAGAAAGCTTTTATAGAAAGCTTATCGAACTGGTGGAAGATGTATACATATGGTGAATCATCATCCTTGTAATCAGGGAGCTTGTGGCGGCATGAGCCAAGATACATGGCAGGTGTGGTCTTAAGCTTTTCAAGATTAGCATCATCTGCAAAAATATCTGATAGATTGAGATAATTCTCATTTAATATGCCGAGTATTCCGTTTACGGCGCCATAGCAGATATCGTATTTCTCAGAGCTTTTTACTCCTGCGATGACTCCTGCAAGGCTTGCGTTGATTGCAACAGTTGGGCCGCCTGACTGGGCGACGATACAGTTTGACTGATTCATTGTAATCTCCTTATTGTGTATTTTAACTATTCTCTTCTGTAAGAATAGTTATGATATAATTTGAAAATGACTACTGAAGGCGCATGGCATATGCACCGCATAATCATATAGATTGTAGTATCAAACATTATTTTTAGCAAGGGTTAAAATGAAAAATATGAATAAATACGAGAATTGCTTATTGTGTCCAAGAAAATGTGGCATAAACAGAAGAACCGGACAAACAGGTGTATGTGGCGTTTCATCTGAAATAAAGGTGGCGCGAGCAGCGCTTCATTACTGGGAGGAGCCGTGCATATCAGGAAAAAGAGGAAGCGGGGCAGTTTTTTTCTCAGGCTGCAGCCTACACTGCGTGTTCTGCCAGAACAGGGAGATTTCTGACGGAAAAGCGGGAAAGCTAATCAGTAAAGAGAGGCTGAGTGATATCTTTATGGAACTTGCTGACAAAGGCGCAAATAATATCAATCTGGTCACACCGGGGCAGTATATCCCTGATATAGTGTGGGCGGTAAACGATGCAAAAAGCCGCGGCATGAAGCTTCCTATTATATACAATACGAGCGGATATGAAAATGTGACAGAGCTAAAGCTGCTTGAGGGTATAGTGGATGTGTATCTTCCGGATTTTAAATATATGGACAGTACGCTTTCGGCAAGGTATTCAAGGGCAAAAGATTATCCGTCTGTCGCAAAGCAGGCGCTTTCAGAGATGGTCAGGCAGCAACCGGATGTCGTGATTGACGATTCGACAGGACTCATACAAAAGGGAGTTATTGTGCGACAGCTTCTACTGCCGGGACATGTGAATGATGCAAAGGATGTACTTAAGTACCTGTATGATACATATCATGATCACGTATATATAAGCATGATGAGCCAGTTTACGCCGATTGCACTAAAGGATTATCCTGAGATAAACCGCACAGTGACAAGGAGAGAGTATGAAAGGCTTGTTGACTATGCCCTCGAAATAGGAATCACGAATGCATTTATACAGGAGGGTGACGTGGCAAAGGACAGCTTCATTCCGGCATTTGACTGTGAGGGAGTATAATATTTACCGTTTTTCTTAATAAAATAGTAAGAATTGGCAGGCAAAAATGACTGGATTTTGTGACGCCGGTGTAGTACTATGGTTATGTGATATTTTTTAGCTGTGAAGGTACTGAACAGTTACGATATTTTGTTATTACTCACATCCCGGTGTGACAGACGATAATGTTTTTAATCACACAGGATACATTATTCAATAGAGGATACATTGATGAAAAATATAGGAGAACAGCAGATAATAATTGAATGTCCGAATACTATCTTTCATCTATACATTGACAGTGAGGATGAGCTTTCAAAGGTTAAGGTGTTTATGAACAATATGAAGAATGTTGATTCGATAAGTCTGCATGATATATACAACTGGTGCAACAGACAGCATGTGCAGTACACGACGACATTTAATTATGACAGTAAAATGACCTTGACAGAAATGATAAAATCCTACATATTTTACTTCAGACAGAAGCTTAGATATGTAAATAATAGTGATAGGATGATAGAAACATGAGATACCCTGAATTTCTAAAGGATAGAGGAACAATAGGCTTTGTGGCGCCTTCGATGGGCTGTACAACAGAGCCGTACAGGAGTGCCTTTGACAATGCCATTAAAAGGTTTCACAGCATGGGTTATAAGACGATAGAGGGACCTAACTGCAGGTGCGACAGTGGCATAGGCATCAGCAATACACCTAAGAAGTGCGCAGAAGAGCTGAACGAGAGCTATGCTTCTGCTGATAGTGATGTGCTTATATCCTGTGGTGGTGGCGAGCTGATGTGCGAGGTAGTGCCTTATATTGATTTTGAGCGCGTGAAGCAATCAAAGCCGAAATGGTACATGGGCTATTCCGACAACACGAATTTCACATTTTTGGAGGCTACTATTGCAGATACAGCAGGTATTTACGGACCGTGTGCGGGCAGCTTTGGCATGGAGGTGTGGCATGAGTCACTTACCGATGCGTTTGATCTGCTTTGTGGCAGGAAGCTTTCATTTACCAATTACCCTATGTGGGAGAAGGAATCGATAAAGGATGAGAATGCTCCGTTTGTGGGCTACAACCTGACTGAAAAGTCGTGCATCAGCTCTATTCCCACGGTGGCAAAGGAAAGCAGGCTTACCATTAGAGGCAGGCTGCTTGGTGGCTGCATGGATTGTCTTATCAATCTGCTTGGTACATCGTTTGACCATGTAAGGGAATTTAATGAGCGCTACAGTAATGATGGTATCATATGGTTCCTTGAGGCCTGTGACCTTAATGTGATGGGCATGAGAAGGGCTATGTGGCAGATGAAAAATGCAGGATGGTTTTCAAATGTAAAGGGCTTTCTTATCGGACGCCCGGCGCACTTCGGAGAGGAAATGTTTGGCATAGACCACAGACAGGCGCTTTCATCACTGCTTAGAGAGTTTAATGTGCCAATCATCATGGATCTGGATATAGGTCATATGTCACCGATGATGCCTGTGGTATGCGGAAGCATGGCAGATGTCAGCTTCGACGGAAGCAACTTTACAATTTCGTATGATATAGAGCAGTAGATTGGAGGAAAAATGATTAGATTAATAAAGAAAAAAGCAAAGAGTATTGTATGTAGCGTGCTTGCTGCGGTTACACTGTTTACGATGAATCCGGCAGTATTTGCAACAGAGACAGCTACGCAGACTGATACAGTTTCAAGCGTTGATGTATCAGGCAGTGACAGCAGTGACGCAGCTGATAAGAGTAACACAGACAGTAATGCAGACAGCACAACGACAGCCGGCAGTGAGGCAAACGACAAGGTGACCATCAGCAAAAATGATAAGCCATACTTAAGTCTTGGAGCAGACCTCACACCGGATCAGAGAGCGACAGTGCTTGGATTTATGGGAATCGAGCTCACTGATCTGGACAATTACGATGTGGTCTATGTAAATAATGATGAGGAACACAAGTACCTCGATTCATACATCAGCAAGAGCGAGATTGGCACAAGGTCACTTTCCTCAGTACTCATTACAGAGGATAAAAAGGGTGCGGGTCTTAGTGTTTCCACGCACAATATCAATTACTGTACGGTAGGAATGTACAAGAATGCGCTTGCCACAGCAGGCATAGCTGATGCTAAAATCATAGTCGCAGGACCTTTCCCTATTTCCGGAACGGCAGCACTTGTAGGCACACTAAAGGCATACGAGGAGATGACAGGCAAGAAGCTTGACGACAAGGTGACAGACGCAGCGATGGATGAGCTTGTCACAACAGGAGAGCTCAACAAGAGCATTGACGGCGATTCGCAGGATATCGAGGCAATGATTGCTGACCTAAAGAAGCAGCTTGCCGATGGAAGGCTCAAGGATGAGAGCCAGATAAAGGATGCGATAAAGGAGGCTGCAAAGGATTACGACCTGAAGCTTTCTGATGATGATATTGCAAAGCTTACATCTCTTTTAATGAAGCTAAAGGATGCCAATATCGACTGGGATTCAGTCATCAACCAGGCACAGGACTGGGCATCAAAGCTTGGCGATAAGATAAATGACCCGGGCTTTTGGGAAAAGCTTGGTAACTTTTTCATGGATTTATGGGATAAGATAAAATCCCTGTTCAGCTAGAAAAGCTACAGGAGACAGTAAGAATAAGCAGAATATGAATCAGGCAACTCCCTGAAACGTAAGCATGAGCTGCACGTTGAAGGGAGTTTTTTTAATTAATAAAAAAATAATAAATTTCTGCCGAATACATTGATACAAAGGTCATATTCTATTATAATTAAATGGATAATGGATTAATGTAAACAATGCACATAAGAAAGATGGGATTTGATGATAAAGATAAATAAATTTCTGGCAGCCTCTGTCGTTACATTGTCATTAGCCGCATGTGACCTGGCACCATACAGCAGCATAGCAGTCTATGCGGATCAGGCGGCTAAGGTTGTGTGTGATGAGAGATATTGGGTAGCGGCGAGAAGCGGACCGGGAACAGAGTATGAGCTGGAGCACAAGCTTTCAAACGGCAAGGATATTACTATTCTTGAGCAGACCACAGGTGCAGACGGCAAGGTGTGGTACAAGGCAAAGTACAATCTGGCAGCAAATAACGAGGAGTGTGTCAGCTATATAAGGTCTGATTTTGTATCAGCAGGTACAGCTGCATCAGACAATGCGCAGACAGGGGATGCTTCGGCAGACACCGGCAATGCGGATGCCATACAGCAGAATAATGAGGAGCAGCTTGCCATTGCAACCGCATCGGGAGCATATGCTACAGGTACGATTACAGGTGGCAATGTGTATGTCCGCAATGCAGCAGGCACATCCGGCACTACCAAGGTTGTCTCACTCAACTGGAACCATCAGGTTGACATAATTGGAGAGACCAGGGTAAACGGTGTGGTCTGGTATAATGTCAAGGGTACTTTAAACGGCAAGGCATTTACGGGCTGGACTATCAGTACATACATAAAGGTGACATACAATAATAGCGGAGACAATACTGATTTTGTCACGGCTATGAAGAATGCAGGCTTTCCTGACAGCTATATTCCAAACCTTACAGCACTTCACAATAAGTATCCAAGCTGGACATTTGAGGCTGTAAATACAGGTTTGAATTGGGATACGGTGATTGAAAATGAAAGTGTAAACGGACTTAATCTGGTATCCAAATCAGCAGACAATTCCAAGAAATCCACAGCTGCCGGAGCATATAACTGGTCAACAAATACGTGGGTTGAGTACGAACCGGGATGGGTGTCAGCAAGCAGTGCCTATATTGCTTATCTCATGGATCCAAGGAATTTTCTTGATGAGACCAATATTTTTCAGTTTCAGAGTCTGGCATACAGTCCGAATGAGGCACTTGAAGGTGTCAAGTCCATAGTAAAAGGCACATTTATGGAGGGAACAAAGACCTATTCCAACAATGGTGAGAAAATTAATTATGCAAGCACATTCATGGATGTGGCAAAGAGCAGTGGAGTAAGTGCATACCATATAGCATCGCGTTTAAAGCAGGAGCAGGGACAAAAGGGAACGAGTCCTCTTATTTCGGGTACATATTCCGGATACGAAGGATATTATAATTATTTTAATTTTAATGCAACCGGAAACACGAAGGATAAGATTTATAAAAATGGTCTGTCTTTTGCCAAGAAGCAGGGCTGGAATACAAGAGTAAAGTCCATAAGCGGCGGAGCTGTAAAGGTGGGCAGCAATTATATAAATAAGGGTCAAAATACACTGTATTTTGAGAAGTTTAATGTAGTAAATACAAGCTCGCTGTATTTCCATCAGTACATGGGCAATGCCACAGCGGCTCTTACTGAGGGACAGAGTCTGGCTAAAGGATATTCAGACAAGAATCAGGCTTTTGTATTTAAAATACCTGTATACAACAATATGCCATCGTCAGCAGTGGGCTTCGATAAAGCTGGCGATACCAATAACTATCTGCAGTCGCTTGCGATAAGCGGTGTAACACTCACACCGGCCTTCAATGGAGCGACAACAAGCTATTCAGCAGTTGTTTCAAATGCTATAAGCTCAGTGACTGTTTCGGCAGATGCAGTTTCAGGAAACAGTGGTGTTTCAGGCACAGGAAGCTATTCGCTTGCTGTCGGAAATAATACAATTAAGGTAAATTGCAAGTCGCAAAGCGGTGATACAAGAACATACACTATCAATATAAACAGGCAGGCGGCATCTGCAAATAATGCAGGTGGCAATAATAATCAGAACAATAATAACCAAAATAATACAGATGTAAACATAACATCAGGTAAATACAGTATAGGTACTTATATTACAGGCATTGAGCCTGGAACCGGTGCAGCTGATTTTGTGAAGAATATAGCAGTATCAGCATCAGGTACTGTAAAGCTTCTGACAAGCTCAGGCTCAGAAAACAGCGGAAAGGTTGCAACAGGCAATAAAGTGGCTGTTTATGATGCTTCGGGTAACCTGAAAAAGACATATGATATTGTTGTATATGGAGATATCAATGGTGACGGTGCTGTAAATGCCCTTGATATGATTAAGCTCAACAGACATATTTTAGGAAAGGGAACACTCACAGGTGCTTATCTGGAGGCAGCTGATGCCAACAGAAAGGGTGATGGTGGAAATGCCCTTGATATGATAATCATGAACAGACACATACTGGGCAAATCAAAGATATCGCAGAATTAGAAATGTGAGGAAAATATGAAGAAATTATTTGGATGTATATTATCACTTGTTATGGCGGTGATGCTTGTTTTCACACCTGCCGAGCATGTATATGCGCAGGGACTTGGATTAAGTGTCAGCTCAAGCTCTGTAGCTGTTGGAAAAACAGTCAAGGTGACGGTTTCTATGCCGTCAGGATATTTTGGCACTGTAGTTATCTCAAGCTCCGACGAGGGAGTACTGAGTAACGGTGGAGATGGTGTGGCAAATATTGGTGATGCAGCGGGACCGGAATACCCGACATCGCGGTCATTTTCGTTTACGGCGAAGGCTGCAGGAAGCTGCACTATAAAGGCATATTGTACAGTTGTAGGAGATGCAGAGGCCAACGATGCCGGAGGTATAATTACCGGTGCCAGCACGAAGGTGACGGTAACAAGTGCTTCATCAAACAACGATTCAAACAGCAACAAGGATAACAAGGACAATTCCGGCAGCAATACCGGCAATGACAGCAATGCAAATAAAGATAATGAAAACAAAGAGGAAAAGAAATCCTCAAACGCATCTCTTGGTTCGCTTGTTATCTCGGCAGGTACGCTTTCCCCTGAGTTTTCTGCTGCGACAAAGGATTACACAGCTACGGTAGATTACAGCTGTTCAAGCCTTGCGGTTACAGCAAATCCGGCTGATTCCAAGGCGAGTGTGACATCAGTCACAGGCAATGATTCACTTGAGGTTGGAGAGAATACGGTCAGCGTTGTTGTGACAGCAGAGGACGGCAGCACAAGCACATACAATATAGTTGTTACCAGAAGAGCCGAGGATGATCCGGAGAATGCAGATAAGCAGGATAACTGGAAGAAGTTCGATATAAATGGCACAGAGTGGACTATGGTAAATGACATTCCGGAGGATGTTGTTCCTGAAGGCTTTGAGCACTCAAAGACAGTGATTGACGGACTTGAATACAATACCCTTCATGGCACCTTTGGTGATATCACGCTTGTGTATTTACAGTCGGAAAGCGGCAATGGGCTTTTTGTATATGATGCAGCACAGAATACAGCATATGAGTTTGTCCGTATCAATTCAGAGTCACATTTTATAGTGGTTTTACTGCCTAAGGTGGATGATGTGCCTGAGGGATATAATGAGATATCGCTCTCTATAGAGGGCAAGGGTGTGGCAACAGCCTACCAGACCAAAGTCGAAAAAACCGATGATCAGACAAAGGATTTTTACCTCGTATACGCTATGAATGACAATGGTGAGAGTGGCTGGTACACATATGATAGCGTAGATGGCACATATATGAGAACCGAGCTCAGTACACCTACAGTGGCACAGGAGGAAAACGATACAACAAAGAGCGAGCTTGTCCCGGGAATTGCCAATAAATATCTTGTTTTAGCTGCAATACTGGTTCTTATTATCATTATTCTGTTACTGTTGCTTATGGTATCAGCTGTGAAAAACAGAAAATATAAGGCAATGGACTATCATGATGACGATGATGATGTAGATGATGCAGCAGAAGATGTATCAAATGAAGCTTTGAAAGAAACAACTGATGAAACTGCGGACGAGATAGCAGATGAGCTGGAAGAAGAGGTTACAGAAGAGCCGTTAGATGAAGTGGCAGAAGAAGCTGCAGAAGAGTCGGCAGGTGAAGCCGCAGAAGAAACAGCAGATGAAGCTGTAGAAGAGCCGGCAGATGAAGTCGCAGAAGAAACAGCGGAAGATGCTGCAGATGAGCAAAAGATGGCTACGGATGAAAATATATCAAATGCATCCTATGTCGGAAGAACCGTAGAAATTACACCTGATTCTAAGAAAGCTGTTGAGAATGAAAACTCTGAGTTTGATTTAAAAGACGATTCAAGGCAGGAAAACGTTTCTGACACAGAAAACGATGCTGATGAGGATGCTTTAAAGAATCAGCTTCAAATGGCACTTGATGGCTTTGTCAATGATGGAAAAAAGCCGTCTGAGACTATAGACAGCAGTGCAAAGGATGACAATGAAGATGACAGCGAAGATGATGATTTGCAGTTCATCGACTTAAATTAGTGAATATGACTGGAGGATATGACTTGAAACCATATACAAGTAAGGCTAAAAAAGCAATAGATTTGGCTGCACGTATATCAAAGAAAATGAATTACAGCTATGTTGGAACAGAGCACATACTGGCTGGCCTTATAAAAGAGGGCACCGGTGTGGCAGCAGAGATTCTAACAGCCCGCAATGTGGAATATGATAAGCTTATTTCGATGATTGAAGACCTGATTTCACCGGGGGATAACATCGAAGTGATGGACAGGGATGGCTATTCACCAAGGACACAGAGAGTATTGGAGCGTGCATCGGAGGAAGCCGATAGATTTGAGTGCAATGAGATAGGTACAGAACACTTGCTGATGGCTATAGTACTGCAGGGAGACTGTGCAGCTGCAAGACTTTTAAACACCATGGGTGTTAACAGTCAGAAGATGTTTATAGATATTCTTGGTGCGATGGGGGAGGATCCGTCTGCATACAGGGATCTGATGAAAAGCTACGGTACATCATACAATTCTGCGACTCCTGTATTAGATCAGTATTCCAGAGATTTGACAGATATGGCAGAGGCAGGGCTTCTTGACCCTGTTATAGGCAGAAAAAAGGAGATGGAGCGTGTTATCCAGATACTTTGCCGCCGTGGCAAAAACAATCCATGTCTGATTGGAGAGCCGGGAGTGGGCAAGACCGCTATAGTAGAAGGACTTGCGCAGGATATAGTCAGTGGCAATGTTCCGGATATTCTTTTGGGAAAGAGACTGGTTTCTCTTGATATGTCCGGGCTTGTAGCCAAATCAAAGTATCGTGGTGAGTTTGAGGAGCGTATCAAGAAGGTGATAAGTGAGGTTTCAAATGCCAAAAATGTACTGCTTTTCATTGATGAGCTTCACACTATAATAGGTGCAGGAGGAGCAGAAGGCTCGTTAGATGCATCTAACATATTAAAGCCTGCGCTTGCCAGAGGCGAGGTACAGGTAATCGGCGCCACTACCATAGAAGAGTACCGCAAATACGTGGAAAAGGATGCTGCGCTTGAGCGCCGTTTCCAGCCGGTGATGGTTGAGGAGCCGGGTGTGGATGAGACAATAGAGATACTCACAGGATTAAAGGGACTCTATGAAAAGCATCATGGTGTCATCATAACAGATGAGGGCGTGAAAGCAGCAGTAAACCTTTCTGCACGATATATAAATGACAGATTTTTACCTGATAAGGCGATAGACCTGATGGATGAAGCGGCAGCCAGGATAAGGCTTAAGAATCTGACATCATCTGACGAGCTGCTTGCTCTGAAAAAAGAGATAACAGATAAGCAGAACCAGTTGGAAAATGCTTTGTCGAAAGGAGATCTTGCAGCTGCCGGCGCGCTTATGTCAGAAAAGAAAGTGCTTGAAAATAAACAGCAGAAGCTTATCAGAAAGAACCGTCGCACAGGAGCCAAAAATCAGCCTGTAGTCGGCGAAAATGAGATAGCGGATGTAGTATCGGGATGGACCAAAATACCTGTAAATAAGCTTACAGAGTCAGAGGCAGGACGACTTGCAAAGCTTGAACAGATACTTCACAAGCGTGTAATAGGACAGGAGGAGGCTGTTTCTGCTGTCGCAAAGGCAGTCAGACGAGGCCGTGTTGGTTTAAAGGATCCTAAGAAGCCGATTGGCTCATTCCTGTTTTTGGGACCGACAGGAGTAGGTAAGACGGAGGTGTCAAAGGCGCTTGCTGAGGCTGTCTTTGGCAAAGAAGATGCCATGATACGTGTTGACATGTCAGAGTACATGGAAAAGCATAGTGTTTCAAAGATGATTGGTTCACCACCGGGATATGTGGGCCATGAGGAGGGCGGACAGCTCTCAGAGAAGGTCAGACGCAATCCTTTTTCTGTTATACTGTTTGATGAGATAGAAAAAGCACATCCTGATGTGTTTAATATACTTTTACAGGTGCTTGATGATGGTAGAATCACTGATTCACAGGGGCGCACGGTTGATTTCAAGAATACAATAATCATCATGACATCAAATGCAGGAGCGGCTTCCATTATAGAGCCAAAGCGCCTTGGCTTTGGTGCAGGTGATGACGAAAAGCAGGATCACGAGCGTATGAAGAACAGTGTCATGGAGGAGGTCCGCCGTATATTTAAACCTGAGTTTTTGAACCGAATCGACGAGACTATTGTATTTAGAGCTCTCAACAAGGATGATATGAAGCATATAGTGACACTTCTTGTAAAGGAGCTTAAGAAACGCTGCAAAGAGCAGCTTGATATAGAGCTCACAGTGCGCGACAGCGCAAAAGCCTTTATCGTGGACAAAGCCTATGACAGAAAATATGGCGCAAGACCTCTTAAACGAAAACTTCAGGAGGAGATTGAAGACCGTATGTCAGAGGATATTATTACCGGCAAAATTAAGCGCGGCAATAAGGTAATAATTTCTACGAAAAACAAACAAATTTCATTGACTGTTGAGTAGAATTGGATTTATAATTAATATATCAATATAGCTACGGGAGGATAAAAATGGCTGTAATAAGTGAATTAATCCGTACTGAGGAAAACGGAAAGCTCAGCTTCGGAGATTATACATTGGCTGCAAAGGCAAAACTTGACAATTTTGAGAAGGATGGAGATATCTACAAGGTAAAGACCTTTAAGGAGATTACAAAGCTCGAAAGAAACGGACTCTTTGTATACGAGTCTGTTCCGGGAACTGCGGTTATGGATTTCGAGGAGACTGCTGATACAGTGACATTTACTGTGGAGGGACCTGAGGATGCTCAGATTACTCTTGGCCTTGAAGAGGAGACAGAGTACGAAATTGATATAGCTGGAGCTGTTGCAGGTACTATGAAGACAAATCTCGGCGGCAAGCTTAGCTTAAGCGTAGAGCTTGAGGGTGTTGATTCAGTCGATATCAAAGTATCAAGAAAATAGAGCATATTTTTTAGCCCGGTGAAAGCCGGGCTTTTTGTATTTTATAAAGGAGAACAATATGGCAAAAGGAAAGACCTCTGTATTTTTCTGCCAGGAATGTGGTTATGAATCGGTAAAATGGATGGGACAGTGCCCGGCCTGTAAGGAATGGAATACATTTGTAGAGGAAACCGTAGATAAAAAGTCGATAAGTTCGTCGGGAAAAGTAAAAAAAGAATCAAAGGCGGCACAGGTTCTGCCTCTTTCGGCAGTAAAAAGCGAGAAAGAGGAGCGTATAGTGACAGGTATAGCCGAGTTTGACAGAGTACTTGGTGGAGGAATTGTGAGGGGGTCACTTGTGCTTGTGGGAGGAGATCCGGGTATAGGAAAATCCACGCTTCTACTTCAGGTATGCAGGGAACTTTCACAAAAAAAGGTGCCATTACTTTATGTGTCAGGTGAGGAATCCCTGCATCAGATAAAGATGCGTGCCGACAGACTTGGTGATTTTACGGATTTGCTGGAGCTTTTATGTGAGACAAGTCTTGATATAGCAAAGGACGTGATTCAACGCAAAAAACCGGAGGTTGTTGTAATAGATTCCATCCAGACTATGTACAATGAGGAGATAGCGTCGGCACCGGGCAGTGTCTCACAGGTCAGGGAGACAACCGGAGTGCTTATGCAGCTTGCAAAGACTTTGGGTATTTCTGTTTTTATAGTAGGACATGTGACAAAGGATGGTGCGGTTGCGGGGCCGAGGACGTTGGAGCATATGGTTGATACTGTGCTTTATTTTGAGGGTGACAGGTATGAGTCGTACAGGATACTTAGAGGCGTTAAGAACAGATTTGGTTCGACCAATGAGATAGGCGTATTTGAAATGAAGGCGGAGGGGCTTGTTGAGGTGGAAAATCCGTCGGAGTATATGCTTAGCGGTAAGCCCGAGGGAGCATCAGGATCAATTGTCACATGTTCCATAGAGGGAAGCCGCCCGATACTTCTCGAGATACAGGCTCTTGTATGTCACAGTTTTTTTAATAATCCAAGGCGTACAGCAAATGGTACAGATTATAATAAAGTAAATCTACTCATGGCGGTCCTTGAAAAAAGAGCCAACCTGTCACTGTCAGACTGTGACGCTTATGTGAATATAGCAGGAGGTATAAGGATGAACGAGCCGGCGATAGACCTTGGGATAGTGCTTGCAATCGCATCAAGCAAAATGGATATTATAGTGCGTGAGGATACCATATGCTTTGGAGAGGTGGGCTTAAGCGGAGAGGTACGCGGAGTTACCATGTCCGAGCAGCGGGTTGCTGAGGCAAAGAAGCTTGGCTTTAAAAAGTGTATTGTTCCCAAAGTGTGTCTTGCAGGAGTGTCGCATATTAGTGGAATTGAGATTGTCGGTGTGGCAAATATCAAGGAAGCGATAGAGGCTGTCAGATAGTAATTGTGAGAATTGTATATAATAAACAGACAATTTAGAAAATTTGTGTTTTTTAAGGCAGTTTTACTACTTTAATTAATTGCAGAAAATCCGTTGACATATGTGTGCCGGGATGATATTATATCAAAGCTGACTCGCGGGACACATTGAGTTGTAGAGCTTGTGAGTTACATTTTACAGACATGACTTTATAGATATTGCTTTGAAAATAAGTTGAAAAAGTTATGAAAAAAGTTCTTGACAAATGCAAAACATTTTGATAGAATAAACAAGCTGTCGCAAGACAGAGAACTTAAAACAAAGTTCAAAAAAATAAAAAAAGTGCTTGACAAACGAACAGCGATTTGATAAAATAAACAAGCTGTCGCAAGAGAGCAAAACAAAGAACATTGATAACTGAACAGTGAGAAACCTTGAAAGATTTTGAGAATCAATCAGAACGCTTCAATGAAAATTGAAGACCTTTAAAACAGTAAATTCAGAATTATCTGAATGAACGAATTAGCCAAGTTTAACTTGACTGAGATCAACTTTTTAACATGAGAGTTTGATCCTGGCTCAGGATGAACGCTGGCGGCGTGCT
>ERZ779645.867-NODE-867-length-15894-cov-4.603258_pt1 | contig 15894 bp, 10 predicted proteins | sample MGYA00511103_ERZ779645 | MGnify/ENA primary metagenome ERZ779645 (study PRJEB29588, sample SAMEA2158521) | human gut metagenome | biome: human gut; feature: human-associated habitat; material: faeces | place: Denmark | collected 2008/2010 ...
AGCACGGGGTTGGCTTGCCTACCCCGTGACACCATGAGCGCACATTGCTACCGCCGAAGTGCGGTTGTATAAACGCCCTCTCCTATGACTCTGCAAAAACAAGCGAAGCCCGGCATCACTGCCGGGCTTCAATATTGCTCCGCCATCACTGGCAGAACAGTGCTACTTAAGGAGCCTATTATTTGGCTACCTTAACTACTGTGTTATCGTTGAATTTAACAACATAAACGCCTTTTGCAAGATCGGCGGCTGGAACTGTTGCCTTGCCTGCGAATGCAGCCTCCGCAACTTTCTGACCTGCGAGGTTGTAAACTGCTACAGATGTTGCATTGTCGCTCTCAACAACGAAGTTGCCGTCTACGACTGCCACCTTCGAATTGGTTGCCTCTACGCCAGCCACTGATGCATCGCCCTGAGTTGCAACAAACACCTCACGGCCACCAATCACAGTTGTGAAGCTAACATCGGCACGACGACCAGAAACGCCCTCTGGAAGAGGATCTGCCTTAAAATTGAACACTGTGCCTTTTGTTGCATCATAAGACACTGAAATCTCCAACCAGTCAGGGATCTCGTTCTCCACTGCATAATAATCTACAGGTTTTGTTGCATAGTCGTTAAACATAATCAAATTGGTCTCTACAGCAACATCCAAAGAGCCACCATTGTTGGCAAAGTGATTTGAGTTTTTGTCAAAGTCCAGATTGCCCATCAAAGCGTCGACAAACAATACCGGAGCGGAATAAGTATCTTCGAACACTTCCGAGAATGGAGCCATTTTGTCTCCAACCAAGAAGTAGCCCACTTCTGCCGGATAAGATGCTGGAATCTCGCCTTTGTCATCAACATAAGGCCAGTTCATACACATAGACTCAAACGAGATGTCGCTGTTGCCCTTAAAGTCTGTAAAGGCGTAGAACAGAGCTGTTTCCGGATAGATTGCCACCTCGCTCAAACCGCCCAACTCGTCTTCCTCGAAGAATTTGAATGTAACACCATAAAGGTCACTGGTTTTAGGCAGAAGTTTCACATCATCAGCGCCAGCCTTGCCGACAGCCAATTTATCGCCAAGTGTTCCGTCATCGTTGACTTTATACACATTGAGTGTCAACTCTGCACCATTTTTAAGGCTTACACCTTTCATAATCATACGGGCTGACTCTACATAGTAAGGAACAGCAGGCTCGTCAAACAAGATTCCGTAGCCATCAGCACCAGCCAAACAGTCGCTGCCGAAAGCATATTTTCCATCTTGCGTTTTTGGTGCCCAGCTGCCGCCGAAGTGCTGCACTGACAACGAAGAAGGAACGCCTACTGAATTAACCAAACCGGATATATTTCCTGACTTTTCAGAAATGCCATAAGGCTGCCATGTCTGCCCATCAGCCACCTTAAGGATAGGTGCTGAAGAGTAAGTCATCGGATAGCTTACAGTCAAGTTTTTGTCGGTTGAAGTGTAGGTCTCACCACCGGCATTCGACTTGTCGCCGACACCGTATGTCCACAATGAAGTTGCTTTTCCCGAAGCGTTCAGATAAGACACTTCCGCAAAAGGAGGACAAGCGAACGTCGGCATTATATAACCCTGAAATTCAGAATCGAGACCTTCGAAGAAAAGACCCACTTGGTAATACCATGGGCATTTCGTTGCAGCTTCGCCCTTCGTAACGATTCGCGACTCTGTAGCAACATCGTTGACATTTTTCAACTTCATAGCAACAGGTGCCGATGTGTGAACTGTCATGTCTACCTTTTGTCTGTTGACATCTGCGCAATTAGATTTTACCTCCTGCAAATAGTTCGGAGATGCTGCGCTGGCTGCCAAGGCTGTGCCGAGACCCAACGCAAGGAGTAATGTTTTTTTCATATAAATATATAATTAGTAAATTTATGCTGCAAAAATAATCATTTCAAAGAAAATATGGAAGTAATTCTTATCAAATAATCATTTTTTGCGAATAAAAAACAGCATTTTTTCCATTTTTGCCATAAAATTGTCATTTTCCTGCGGTGACACCGAAGTAAAACCGCCGAAGTGCGGTTGTATATGTTAGCACGGGGTTGGCTTGCCTACCCCGTGACATCGACGCATTCGCAACTACCGCCGAAGTGCGGTTGTATAAACACCCACAGGAAGCCAACGCTCTCCAAACTGGAAGTCCCCCAAAAACAAAGTTTCCGACTGCGAAACCGCAGCCGGAAACTGTTTAGATTTGGATTTTGACTTTCTTAGTTCAATTTTGCTGTAAACGAGTCGTTGCCGTCAGCTTTATTCACGAACTTCATCTGCGCCGGAGAGAACGGAGTCTCTGCTGTAACGCCGTAGCTTCCAGCCATACCTTTGACAAAATCGAGCAGTCCAGGCACATTCTTGCTGTACGACTGCGCATTGCGGTCACCCGAGCCATCGGCTGTATATGTCAATGTTCCGTCGCTTGCCACTGTAGCGTCGAGATAGAACAATGCCACAGATGCCTTGGTTGTGCCAGCCTGAAGCAATTTGACTACCATACAGATTTTTCCAGTCTTTGAGTCATACTGATAACCGAACTCCACTGTACGCTTCTTGGTTGCAGCGCCTTCAACAGCCGCATCGTAGAGCGTTTTTGTCTTTGCGGTCATTGTCTCTGGGTCAATCATCCAGCTTGCACCTGCCATCTTGAAGAGCTGCTCTACAGTAGGCGCATTGAGCGTCACTGTGCCGTCAGGCGACGTCATCTTGGTGTTTGACGCATCGATTGCCAAATCCTGAACGCTGAACTTACCATTCTCGCCCTCGAATGGCGACGACAAGCGGACAGTGTTGTCAAGATTTACGATGATACCGCGATAGTAAGTGCGGGATGCCGCCTCGATTTCCGACAAGCCTACCGGAGTAAGTGCCATGACTCCCACGCCGAGGCCGTCAACGTCAAACGTCTCATCGCCTGAAGAGAGCGTATAGCCTGAAATCTTGTTGTTGAACAAGCGCGCTGTGTTAGCTTCGATAGCCTTGAAATAGTCAGCCCAGCTGTCGACAGTCTTTTTCGCGCCAGCGGCGTCGGTATATTGTGCACCCATCGGGAAGCGCACGAGGCGCATGTCGATGCCCGATTTCTTACCCATAACGTATATGGTGTCCTTGTCGGCGCTCATACCCTTCATTTGGAACTCATAGTCGCCGCCGTGGCCCACACCGTCGGTTTGTGGAGAAGAGAATTCGTGGAAGATTTCATTGTATGTGTCGAAAGTCAACACAACCGACATATCCTGTACGAAATCGTAAGTCGATGATTCCTCTTTATATACACCACCGGTCGACACGCTGTTGTTGCCGGCGATTGTCACCTTGCCGCTTTTATCAAACTTCATCACAAACGGATAGCCTTGTTCGGTTTCCGATGCGAAATATTGAAGCACCCAGCCGTTCTCTGAGCCAGAGAGCACCTCGCGGTAGTCGCTTGTCAACTTGTTCAAGCGCTGCGCCGGAGACTGGTCAAAGATATCTTCCTCGGTCTTGAAGCACGAGTTAAGACCAAACAGGCAGGAAACGCTTAATAATATAGCAATTGTTTTTTTCATAATTCTTTGCATTGTTTTTATTGGTTACACCTGTTTTTTTCCTTATTTTCCAGGAACTGGAATGTCGTAAACCTGCTTTCTCAACTCTTTCAACAAGTCGATGCTGTAAGCGTTCTGGCGAGTCTGAACCTCATTGCGGAGCTTGTCGAGGTCGGTTCCCCATGAGTCACGGAGCCAGTTGCGGGCAATTTCCACCTTTTGTTTCAAAATTGCCAATCCGTCTACGCCGTCGTCCTTGCCCTGATAGTTGGATGCCGCCAATTTCTCAAGAGCCGCCCATTCAGCATCAGTCATTGTGATGTAGTTTGAGATGGTCTCTGCAAAGTCCTCACGTGGCTGGCTGCTTGCATAAGGTGTGGTGAAGCCGAGCGAAGCAACTTCAGCTGCATTGCGGTCCTGCCATCCAAGAGCGTCATAGTGACCGTTTGACAACTGGTCGAATTCCTTTGGATAGGTCTTGGTCTGGTGAAGCACGTGGGCGAACTCGTGGTGCATTGTGTGGAAATAACGGTCGTTGAGATCCTTGATGCTGTTCAAGTTCATCGCATTAAGTTTGTAGAGAGAAATCTTGATTCCGCTCTCTGCCAAACCGAGCACCTCTGTGTGGTTGGCGGGGTTGACTGCCGACGAACCGATGAAGTGAAGAATGCGGGGTCCGTATTTCTTCAAGAAGTCCTTGTCAGGAACAACACTGTAGTACACGTCAAACCAGTAGTACTTGCAAAGCACTGCCAAATCAACCGAGTTCTCATACTTGGCTGGAACCAAGTTGTAGCTCTTGTCGGTCATCACGTCCTTCATGCGGTAAGTCAACGCGCAGTTGTAAGGCACGCGGAGGCTGTCGTCGCAGAACTTGTCGAGCTGATAAGTCGGCGATGTAGGGTCAAGCTGACCTTCGCTGTCGTCGAAGATGCTGTTCGGATCGAGATCATCGTCGGAGCATGCCGCAAACGTCACACCCATTCCGAGAGCAACAGCTGCTATATAAATATATTTTTTGAAATTCATGATTGTCTGATAATTTAATTGATTATGTTTATCTTACAATTGACAAGTTAAGATTTGCCTTCGTCATTGCCGACTCAGTTGTGCCCTTTACCGCACGCGGTGTCGGGGTCAGACCCGCCTGGATTGCCTCGGTTGGAATCTGGAAAGCGCGACGGTCGTCGTCAAGCTTCAACACTTCTGTACGTGTACGGCCAATCTGGTGGGTAATCTCGATGCCGAAACGCTTGATGTCGAACCAACGGGTTCCTGTAAACACTTGGTCGATGCGACGGAAGTGAAGCACACACCAGAGATAAGGCAACTTGTTGTCGTCAAGCGTATACGACGTGTTGCCCGGTGCCGGTTCGCACACTTGCTCGATATTGAGATCCTGAAGGATGTAAGCTCGTGGATCCTGGCCATCGCTTGTAGCATTCTCCTTTTTATACCAATCTTTGATGACGGTAGATGTCAGCTGCGACAACGGGTATGAGGCATCTGTGTCGTGCGACTGTGCCCAAATGTTCAAGTCGCTGACTGCTTCATCGAATTTTCCCATGAAGATGCGAGCCTCGGCACGTGTCAACAATGTCTCCTCGCCGGTAAACTCTGCGCGGATACGCTTAGGATAACCAATGCCGGCTACCTTGTCGGTATACTCAAACAACATATACATCCATGACGGCCACATGCCATACTCCTGCTTGCTGTTCACGTAAAGGTGCTGAGCCATTGTAGGCAGGAAGTTGGTGTCCCAGCATGGTCCATAACCATAAAGGGTGGAGGTTGCCGCGCCGCGGTTGCATGCATAGCGTGCACCGGCAGCGTAGTAGTTGTTACACATTGAGATAAATGCGATTGAATTGGTCGGGATCAACAAGAAGTTGGACGACGACGACGATGAGTAGAATGTAGTGGCGTCGGAGTTCAACGAGGTGAACGATGTTGACCAATAATCCTTACGCATCTTTTCAGCTGGACTCGCACCGAGAGCGGCTGTTGCATACTGCTCTGCCTTCACATAGTCACGCTTGAAAAGATAGAAGCGCGCTGCGAATGCGTTGGCTGCCGTTGTGTTGAAGTGGTAGCGGAGCACTGAATAGTACTGGTCGTTTACGTATTTCAAACCTTCAATAAGGTCTGCCTCAATCTTGTCATAAACCTGAGCTACGGTACCGCGCTCGTAAGCAACCTGCACCTTGTCTTCAGGCTCTGTCGAGTAAGGAATACCCTGGTCTGTGGCACTGTTCTTGCCATACTGCTTTGAGAACAAGTTGACAAGAATGAAGTGATGGTAAGCGCGGACGAGCAATGCCTCGCCATAGGCGGCGTTCAAACGGTCGGCGTCCTCGCCTGTTGTAAACATGCCGGCAGCCTTGAACTCCTCTACTTTCTTCAACGCGTGGTTGGCTACGGCGATTGCATGATAGCATCCCTGCCATACAGCTGTCGGAGAATCCTGCTTGCTCGACATGTTGGCGTCTTCCCATGCGAAGAACTGGTCGAGAATAGGGTCATTTGAGCCTGTAGCCTCATAAGTCACACCATTCGCATCTGGAGCGTGGTTGTCGACCATGTTGTCCGAACTCAACTCGCACATTGTTGCGTAGTCGTAATTCACATATCCGTCTACGAGCATCAACTGCAATTGCTTCGGATTCTGCGGATCGATACGGTTGTCGGGCAGATGATCAAGAAAATCGCTGCACGATGTGAGTGATACCAATCCAGCAACACCTATATATAATAATTTTTGCAATTTCATAATTCTGTTGTCTATTAATTTGTTTTACAATCCTACAAGCTGAAACGAAGAGTGAATGTGAACTGCTTCGGGTTAGGAGTTGCCACACCACCTGTGTTGAAGAATTCCGGATCCTGACCGTTCAACTTCTTGTCGGCGTAAAGCAGACAGAGGTTGGTGGCCTGCACCTTAACCGATGCCGATGAGAAACGAATCTTCTTCAAGAACGATTCCGGAAGGTCGTAAGTCAACGAGATTTCCTTCAGACGGACGAATCCGCCGTCGGCGATACGCTCTGTTGAATAGTTGTAAGCATTGTATGCTCGCGACAATTGTGAGTCAGCGACATACTGACGGTAAGTTGCGATTGCAGGGATGGTTGTGTACATCTCATCGCCCGGAGTCACCCAACGGTTCTTAAACTCGCGTGGCAATGCCTGCATGTCGTCGTAGCTGTATTTGAACACCGGATCCAAACGGATCTTGTTGCCGAACGAGTAAGTCAAGAACACGTTCAAACGGAAGTTTTTCCAACTTACGGTGTTGCCGAATCCACCGGTGATGGTCGGGTCGGTAGGACCTTCATATACAAGGTGGGTTGCGTCGAAGCTCTGGAAGTTCACGTCGGACGTAACCACTTCCCCATTCTCGTTGATTACTTGAGGAATACCCTGCTCGTTCAAACCAGCAAACTGATAAGAGAACAGTGAGCGCACTGGATAACCCTGCAATGCGTAGCCTGCGCCATTGACAAGGTAGATGTTGCTCGAACGCGACTGGAGATCGGTAATCTCACTCTTGGTCTTAGAGAATGTCAAGTCGGTCGACCATTTCCAATCCTTCAATTCTGGGCTAAGGTTGCTGGTTGAAATTGTAACCTCGGCACCATGCGACTTCATCGATGCTACGTTGGCATATTTCATCGACTCACCACCGACACCCGGAGTATAAGTCAAACCAATAAGGTCGAAGTTGTTACGGAAATAGATATCAGCGCTGGCGTTGATACGGTTGTTCAAGAAGCCGAGGTCGACACCGAAGTTGAACTCGTGTTTCTTCTCGTAAGTCAGCTCTGAGTTTCCAAGTGTCGAAAGCTCAAGCATAAGCTCTTGGTCGGATGCCGACGGACGCCATGCTGTTCCTGATGTATAAATAGGTGTGGCGTTGGAGATGCTTGATGGTCCGCTGTCGGCTGTAAGTGAGTATGACACACGGGCTGTTGCGTGTGAAAGCACTTTTGGGTCAACTTTCTCTCTGAAGAAGCCTTCCTCGTGTGCGTTCCATGCGCCTGACACGTTCCACGTTGGCAACCAGCGTGAGTTGCGCGACATACCCAACTTGTTGGTTCCCTCATAACGGATTGTCCCGTTGAGCACGTAGCGTGCTTTGTATGAATATGTTGCGTTGGCAAACGCTGCAAAGCTGCGGCGGTATGAAGGAGAGATTGCATAGTAAGTGTGACCTTCCTCAATCTGCTGCTTGAAGAGCTTGTAGTCGAGCGAAGGAACACCGCCGTTGTCATAGACAAAGCCCCAGCCTTCCCAGCCGATTGACTTACGGTCGGTTGAACTTACTTCCAAACCACCCATCACATTGAAAATGTGGGTGTTGTTCCATGTCTTGTTGTATGTTGCCGTTCCACGGAAGTCATACTGCGACACGGTGTAGGTGTCGTTGTAATAAATACCTCCTTGTGGCATTACCGACACTGGCAATGCGTTTGGATCGTCAGGGTCTGTGTAAAGGAACGAGTTGGAATCGCGGATTGTAGCGTCTTCCGGATCGATACCTGCGCGGTAAGCGTTGGCTTGGTTCGAGTTGTCCTTCACATAGTGCTGCTGAACGCTGCTCTGGTAGCGATATGCTCCCAAAGCGTTGATATCAAGTCCTTTGATTGGCTTCCAGTTCAATTCTGCCTGGAACTTCAAGTCAGTCACATTGATATCGATATAGTTGTTGTCAAGCTCGTTGAAGATATTGAAACTTGTATAGTTGCGAGTGTAGTACTCTGTTGGATCCAATGCGCGCGATGCGTTGATTGCGTAGCTGTACGGGTTGATATCGAAATCGCGGTTCACTGTTCCGTTTACGGCGTCGGTAGAAGAGCTCAATGTTCCAGGAGCTTTCTGCTGACGGTATGAGTCTGATGTCAAAACGCTGAATTTCAATGTCGGAGAAATCTGATAAGATGCATTGGCATTGAATGTGTAACGGCGAACGTTGCTCGACAATGTCCATCCCGGATCGTTCATCACTGACAATGATGTGTAGAAGTTACCCTTGTCTGTACCGCCGGCGATGCTGAACGAGTGGTTTTGAAGCACCGCGTTGCTGAACAACAGGTCAAACCAGTCGGTGTTGCGGAACTCTGCCTCACGCAAGTATGCGTTTCTCGCTGCCTGAGTGTTCTCAATTCCGAACTTACCGTCGGCATAAGAGGCAATCAACTGATACATCTTACCATAAACACCTGATGTCGATGCTTTTGCCAAGTTGGCAAACTCAAGCCATCCTTTCTGCTCCATCTCGCGATAGATGCCCATCTGCTCCTGTGAGTTGCTGATGTTGAACTCTGAATAGTGAGGTTTCAAGCGGGTGGTCAACTCTCCTGTATAGCTTACGCGTGTATGGCCTGCCTTACCTTTCTTTGTCGTTACGACAATCACACCTGCCATGGCGCGGGCACCATAGATAGAAGTTGCTGAACCGTCCTTAAGAATCTGGAAACTCTCGATATCGTCTGAGTTAAGACCTGCGATTGCAGAAGAAATCAATGTCACGGCGTCGCCCGATGAAAGGTCGTCGGCTGACACCTCTACTGCGTCTTCCATAACAACTCCGTCGACTACCCACAACGGCTTGCTGGCGCCATAGATTGATGTCGCACCACGCACGCGGATTTTTGGAGCTGTACCGAAGGTTCCCGACACGTTCTGCACCGACACACCGGCTGAACGACCTTCAAGTGAACGAGATACGTCGCTCACACCATCCAGCTTTGCCTTGTCGGCTGAAATCTGAGTCGTTGCTCCGGTAAAGATTCGTTTGTCCACTTTAGACATACCTGTTACAACGACCTCGTCCAATGTCTGCGAATCTGAATCGAGTACGATTGTGAGAGGTTTGGAAGAGGCTTTCACTTCCTTCGCCTTCATACCTACATAGGTAACAACGATGCGAGAATCGTAAGAAGGAAGAGTCAGCGTAAACGCACCGTCTACATCGGTTGCGACTCCATTAGACGTACGCCCTTTTTCTACCACTGAGGCTCCAATGATAGGGTCGTTCGTCCCGGCTTCTACCACGATGCCTGTCACAGTCACGTCAGCGTATGCCGACAAACTGAGCAATGACATCAAAGCCATCATGACAAATTTCTTTAGTCTCATAAATCTTTTAAACAATTATATAAAACACACAATAAATATTTCTTTTCTGTTCCTTTTCCCGGCAATTACAATCTATTACCGGAGCGAAAGCTTCCTTTGTTAAATCTTCTTAGCGAAATTAAGATAAGACGGCACTATTTGCCTGTTTTTATTATCACTTTTTTCTAATCAAAACGCTAATTTATCTCTTTTTATATTCAAATTATCGCTTTCTGTAGCACTTTGCTAAGTTACAACCGATTTTCCGTCCGTGCAAGTTTTCTTTCACTATTTTTTACTTTCCTAAAGGTTGGAAATGTTTATTAATTTTATGTTATACAACATACTTATATAACACTCTAAAAATCAATTTCCTACATTTAATCGCAGTCTGCTAATGGCGACTGGTATGAGTTTCAGCCACTTATTTTGTTTTGGTCAATATGTCGTTTTTTGCCGGCTTCCGCCGCTTGTCAGCACAAAATACCGAACTAAAAGTTTGCTTTTTAAACTTATTTTTACTGACAAATTTTCAGATTTTTCCTTTTTTATCTTCACATTTGCCACAATTTTCAATCATTATAAAGTGTTAATCGACAGTGTTAAATTTAACATTTGCGCATTTTTCACTCTATTTCAGACACGCCGACACATAAATCACACTCTATCAATGCAATAACAATTTAGCACCTCTAATTACAATCTAAAACCTGTTCAGGCGGCATTTGCTTTCGTTTATTTTTCTGAGCAAAAATTTTCTCTTTTTTACAATCCGCTTTTTTCACACTGGCTCAGCAACATACCCCATCAAAACCACATTTTTAACTCGTTGAGATTTTCGTAAAAAAGAGAAACGCGGCCAGCAAGCCGAATCACGGCATTCTGGTCGCGTTTTGTCTATATGCGTATTTTACCTACTTCACAACTATCAAGAAATAATTTTTCTTGCCTCGCTGCACAAGCAGATACTTGTCGTTAAGCAAATCTTTTGTTGTCACCTCCTGGTCGAACGCCGCAAGCTTTTCCTTGTTGAGCGAAACACCGCCACCCTGGGTCAACTTGCGCATCTCGCCCTTAGATGCAAAAATCTTGGCATGCTCGGCAAAAAGGTCAACCGCCTTGACTCCGCCGGCAACCACGTCGCGCGACACCTCAAACTGAGGCACACCCTCAAACACCGCGAGGAATGTGTCTTCGTCAAGTTTATGGAGAGCGTCGGCTGTGGCATTGCCGAAGAGGATGTTTGACGCCTCTACCGCCGACTCATAATCCGCCTCGGAGTGAACCATCACTGTCACCTCTTTTGCCAAACGCTTCTGGAGCAGACGCAGATGAGGAGCCTGAAGATGCTCCGCAACCAACGCCTCTACCTCCTCACGGCTGAGGAATGTGAAGATTTTTATGTAGCGTTGGGCATCGTCGTCGCTGACGTTGAGCCAGAACTGATAGAATTTGTAAGGCGATGTGTAGCGCGGGTCAAGCCATACGTTGCCCGACTCTGTCTTGCCAAACTTGCCTCCATCGGCTTTCGTGATGAGCGGACACGTGAGGGCGTAAGCATCTCCGCCGTTCGTGCGGCGTATCAACTCGGTTCCTGTGGTGATGTTGCCCCATTGGTCGCTGCCGCCCATCTGGAGTTTGCAGTTCTTTGTCTCGTAAAGGTGCAGGAAGTCATAACCCTGGAGCAGCTGATAAGTAAACTCGGTGAACGACAGTCCGTCGCGGGCCTCGCCGTTCAAACGACGCTTCACGCTGTCTTTCGCCATCATATAGTTCACTGTGATATGCTTGCCCACCTCGCGCGCGAAGTCGAGGAACGAGAATTCCTTCATCCAGTCATAGTTGTTGACCAACTCGGCTGCGTTGGGAGCGTCGCTGTCGAAATCCAAGAATTTAGACAGCTGCTTCTTGATGCAGTCCTGGTTGTGACGAAGCACTTCCTCTGTCAGAAGATTGCGTTCCGCCGATTTGCCCGACGGGTCGCCGATCATACCTGTTGCTCCGCCGATAAGCGCCAACGGCTTTTGGCCGCAACGCTGGAAGTGGCGCAAAATCATTACGCTCACCAAATGTCCGATGTGCAGAGAGTCTGCCGTTGGGTCGATGCCGACATAGGCAGTAGTCATTTCTTTCTGCAATTGCTCTTCTGTGCCCGGCATCATGTCGTGCACCATACCGCGCCATTTTAGTTCTTCAACGAAATTATTCATCGATATATGTTTTTTTTGTTTTCTTATTGATTTGCAAAAGTACTACTTTTCAATGGGATTTCCCAATCGGCTACCATTTCTTAAGGTAGTAGGTATAGGTCTTGCCGTCAGGACCCACATATTCGAGCACCTTGTCGCTGCCTTTGTGCGACACAAGGCGGAAAACCATCTGTTTCTCAACATAAACATGCAACTTATTGTAGTCCGGAAGGCGTGATTGGTCTATTTCCGTATTCATCTCAATCGATATGCAGCCTTTTTTTCCCGAATCTTCCCATCGTCCGTACCATGTTATGCCGCCCTGTGTGCCTACTCCAAACACCGCTCCTTGGAATGCAAAAAACACATTGCCTTTATAGTCTGCGTCATCCTGCCCATCTATAGTCACACGCTCCACCTTCCACAAGCCAAACCAATGTCCGATATGTCCGTTGTTCTGCACGCAACCCGACATGGCAAGCATCGCCACAAAAGCAAATATTATAGTTAACTTCTTCATTTCCTATCGTTTGAAAATATCAAATAATCCATTATATTTCACACTGAGAAGCACTCCGAAATTGTCGCCGCCGGCAAGCTCTCCCTTGTCAAACGCCAACTGCCCGTTAAGCGTCAGCCCTTTCACCTGCTTGAAATGGTATGTTCCCTCAAGCATAAACGACGTGTTGTCGACCACCGACAAACGTGGATTGCCATACGAGCCCCACGATTTACGATAGTTCACGAGCAGACGATATTCAAGCGGTGCATAAATATTGCCGCTCACACCAAGTTGGAATCCTCTGACTCGGTTGTCATAAATGCGGTTTTCTCCACGTCGGTCATAGATTGTAGACGGGATAAACATTGTGCCTTGCGACATACCGAAATTACTGTAAGGGTTGCAACGGAAATTCTGATAATAACTGTCGCCGCCTGTAACTTGATCGGTGAACTTCGTGTCCTTATGGTCGTGCGGCGCCCAATGCATTGGCCCGCTTTGGTTGGTGAAGTCTACATACTCCAGAACCGCGCCATTGACAATTCCCTTTTTCGCATTCTTATATTCCAAACCCCAGATGCCGTCGAAACCGTTCATCCAACCGATGCCCGACCCGTCTTCAAACGGCTTTTGGAAAAACGCTTTAATCTCGCTGTTGTCTTTCAGTCGATAGCGCGCCACGAAGTCCCATGAGCCAAGCGTGTTGCCATAATGATAGGAAGCATCGCCCGGATTGCTTCCGCCCTCCGACGCAAAAAACGCTCTGACAAAGTCTTTCCACGTTGTGTCATAGCGATCCTCTTTGGCTTTCACTTTTCCCTCACCGCTGTCATAGCTATAGGACGTGGCAGTGCCACCGAATTCCGTCACCATCTGCATGCCGACAGTAACCGAGAACGGCTTCGACGGCTTGGTACGGAAATAGCACCGCTTATAGTTATAATATTCGCCCGTGTTGATAAAGCCGCTATAGTAGTTGAAATGGTCTTCAAACCAATCGTCCTGCATGTAGTAGCCATAGGCTATCTCGCCCTGTATCTGCACCCATCCGTTAGTAAACGGAATGTTTTGAAAATCAACAAAACCGGCACGCACCTGCGGAAGCGGACGGGCGTTGTTCGACTGCGTGTAGTCGCCAACTCCGAGACTGTCGTTCATCAATGGCGACGTGCGCTCTTTCATGCCCACCGACAAATACACTCCGCGATACTTCACCTCTCCATAAAGCTGCTGCAACCATATTGCATTGGGATGATGCCCCTGCACTGCCGGTGTATTGACGGCTTGGTCATACTGCGTATATTTCGACTGATAACCTCCCACAAGGTCGGCACCGAAACCATAGCTGAACCTCTCGCTCAAGTCAAAATCCTTCAGCGCCTTGACGCGAAGCTCAACCGCCTTTGGCTGCGGAAGCGTCCCGCCACGGTTGGCCATCATAAAATATGGCGCAAAGTCGCCGCTGCCGGCATTCGCGCTCACAGAGCCTTCAACCTGCAATGGCGCTTCTGCCGATGCCACTCCGATAGCCGAAAACGCTACAAGCGTGGCAATGATTGATTTCTTATTCATTATTTATTACTTTCTGTTTCGTGAATAGTCTCTCATTCTTCTCACCAGTTCCTGCCGATACTCAATGAATCGGTGATAGAACGTGCGGATATGACGCATTTTCTTGTCCTCATAGATGTCGGATATCGCAAAAAAGATACCCGTCTCCTCAACGTCGCCAAACTCATCATTGATTGCCGTGCCGAGCACAAGCATCTTCGGCGACAGATTCATATAGGAGTTGACAAGCGGCGGGATATTGATGCCATGGCTACGGATATGGCTGTTGAGAATCTTATAGTCCTCGCGGAATGTCGACCCTGTGAAGATGTGACGCATCTTGTCTTCGTCGATGCGAGCATCGAGAGGATGCAACGGATACACGAGGCGGTCGTTGTCGTGAAAATATTTGTCAAGAAAATACAGGATCATGTTGCGGCATTCGTGGGGATAACTTGGATACATCGTCATCTTGCCGAAAAAATACTTCAGATTCGGATAGACTACCGTAAGCGCGCCGAGTCCGTCCCACAGGTTGTCGAGCGCATAGAGTGCCTTGACGCCTGCCTTGGTCGACTGGTATTCCACCGACACAAACGAGCGCCCAAGCTCAAGCGTGTACGGAAGTTTCTCTTTCAAAAACTCCTGTGAGTAGCCAAACATGTGCGACATCGCTATCCGCGGCACTCCGTTCTTGTCCATCTTCATATTCTCACCAAGAAGGAAACGATAGCCGCCTATGATTTCCTCTGCCTCCGGATTCCACACAATCAGCTGCTGGCACGGCTCCTCCATCGTGTCAAACTCATCGATATCGGCGCTCTTGCCTGTGCCGCCCCCCGACGTGCGGAACGCTATCTCGCGCAAACGACCTATCTCCCACATCACGTTGGGAGAGTTATGGGCATCGACAATGTAGATTTCATTGTGCCCTTTATTTGTGCTTCGGAGAAAACGCGCCTCCGTCAGCTCCATCTTCAACAGGCTCTTATGAACTGGAGCTATGATGCTGTCTACTTTCATTTTCTATTGCTCGTCTGCCATACCATACACTTTATCCTTCACGATTTCTGCCCACTCGCCACTGCGGCGGGCGGAGGTGAAGGTGGTCCAGGGGATAGGCTTGCCTACACGTATTTCAAATTTCGACCCTCGATTCTTAACCATCTCGCCGGGCAGAAGAATCAACTCTATGTTGAACTTGATGCCCAACTTCTTGCGGAATTTTGCAAATTTATAAAAAAATCTTGAATTAAGACCGCTAAAATATACAGGAATGACGTCTCGATGCGTTTCCACGCTCTTGGCGACAAACGATTTTTTCCATTCAAGGTCGCGAACGCGACCGTCGTCCCCCTCTCGGGAACACAGTCCGGCTGGGAAAGTGCCTATCTGGAAATCGCCGGCATAGGCTGCGTCGACTGCCCGCATCGACTCGCGCGACTGGCTGCCGTATTTGTTGATTGGCAAAAACACGTTGTCGAGCGGCTTCACTGCCATCAGCACATCGTTGACAAGAAAACGCAGGTGGTCGTCGCCGTAACGCTTTCCGAGAAACGCTATCAGACCGATGCCGTCAAGCCCGCCGAGAGGATGATTGGACACAAATACAAACCTGCCGGAAGCGGGGATATTCTCCTCGCCCATCACGCTAACGCTCACGCCGAGCGTCTGCAACGCGCCTTCCGCGAAAGCGCTGCCTGTCTTGCCTCGGTTTTCGCAAAGCACTCGGTTGAGTTCGTCCTGACGAATCAGGCGGGCAAGCCAACGGTAAACGAATCCTGGTATCCAGCGCGATGCCTTTGGCAGCTTGCTGGATATGGCTTTCCGTATGTCGATTTTCACTACTTTGTCTTCCATTATCACCGATTTTCATTACAAAGGTAACTTATGTGGCTTTCATATCCAACTATCAATGGCGTTTCAAGCCTTCTCATCACGGCTCTTTCATTTAAAAATGTCTTGTTTTCCCGAAAAGCCTGTTATTTTATA
>ERZ779645.899-NODE-899-length-15455-cov-2.271364_pt1 | contig 15455 bp, 8 predicted proteins | sample MGYA00511103_ERZ779645 | MGnify/ENA primary metagenome ERZ779645 (study PRJEB29588, sample SAMEA2158521) | human gut metagenome | biome: human gut; feature: human-associated habitat; material: faeces | place: Denmark | collected 2008/2010 ...
CAGGGATCGACCCTGCGTCCTCATGGTCCCAAACCACGCGCGCTACCAACTGCGCTACACCTCGAAATAAGTACCTTTTAAAAAGTACTTATTTAATATATCACAAATTTATTATTTTGGCAATATTTTTTTATTATTTTCTTTAAATTTTTTGGTTTTCTTGTTTTTATGTAAAGTTTCATCGTTCTTTATTGATATTTATCACTTTTCATGATAAAATAAATATATTCCAATTAGGAAAAAAAATTAAAAGGAGTGGCATTAATGTTTAAGCGTAAAGAAAAATACGCAAAATTTATCCAGGAAGTACCGGAAGCATTCGGATATACAAGTCCGAATAAATTTCTTCAACTTGGCAAGGTTTACCTCGTTGAAGCCGATTTTGCTTTTGGCAATCTCCGGATAATTCAGGTGAAGGACTGTAGCAAGTTCTTCCCTGCGAAAGCCTTCGAAATTTTCGAGGGTTAACCCCATTCCGTCAAAAACCGTATACGGTTTCTGCCAGAGATTGGTTGACTAAAATCAGCCTGCCTCTGGCAGTTTTTTATTTTTTTGCAAGAGTTATATTGACCTGATATTCCTTGTTTCCTCTTATATATTTTATATTTACTCTTTCCCCTACTTCTTTTTCATAAATATATTTTCTTAAATCTAGCATTTTTTCTAATTCTATTTGGTCTATTTCTAGTATTATGTCTCCTCTTTTCATTCCTGCTTTTTCTGCAGGAGAATTTTTTATAACGTCTGCTACATATATTCCTTTGTCTAATTTAATATTCTGGTCTAATTCCTGATTTATATATGGAACCATACTCTTATCATACGCAAATACCCCCAATGTTGGAGTTATATAGCCCCCTTTACTCGCTAATTTTTCTATAATAGGTTTTATTATATTTATCGGAACTGCAAAACCAATCCCTTCTGCAGACGTAATTTTTACAGAGTTTATCCCTAAAACTTCCCCTTTTTTATAAATCAAAGGGCCTCCACTGTTTCCCGGATTTATAGTTGCATCTGTTTGTATTAGATCTTCCATGTAGGATGTTTTTCCGTCTTCCTCTAATTTTATTGTTCTATTTAATCCACTTATTATTCCAGATGTTACGGTTCTTTGAAATTCAAAACCTATTGGATTTCCTATTGCATAGACTTGTTCTGCAACTTTTATTTTATCTGAATCTCCTAAATGTAAGTAATCCAAATTCTTTACATTTATTTTTATTATGCTTAAATCTAAATCTGTGTCTGACCATACTACACTTGCTTTATAATTTTTCCCATTTTCTAAAGTTACATAGCATGTACTATTTTTCTCTCCTGACACATGTTGATTTGTAACAATATATCCATCATTTGAAACTATAAAGCCTGTTCCCAATCCTAGATTACTTGCACCATCTTGTAAGAAAATTGTAGTCCCTTTATTGGCAATTTTAGAGATTCCTACAACGGCATTATTTATATTTTCTATCAATGTAGAAATATCTTTTTCTTCTGCTTTATTCGATACAGACGTTGGCTCTGCAGTGTAATCACTTGCATAATTTTTTTCTGTTGTGAAGGATATGTACACGCAATATGCTAATGCCACAAATGAAATTATTAATATTATTATTGCAATAGTTTCTAAACTTTTAATTATTTTCTGCCCTCTATATTCTCTCAAACTAATTCCTCCAATATCCATTTTTTCTTATTATTACCATTGCATTTCGTTTTATTCAAATCATCTTCATTTGATTTAATTTTGTTGTTTACACAATGTATTATTAAAAAGCTGTTGCATTTTTTAATAATGCATTATTGCACACTTGTTATTTTTGGCTGTGTTTCATGCAATTTTGAAAATCACAATTTTTTATTACTAATAATGTCGATTTTTTTCTACGGAATTACAACTTTTTTATTGCAAAATCATCTCTACAATGGTAAAATGTGACCGTAGGTGATTTAAGTGAAAAAAAATAAAATATATGAAGAAACTAAATGTACAAACTTCAGAGAATTAGTTAGTTCTTGCTCAGCTCGATTTGGCAGTAGAACTGCATTTACTGTTAAGAAAAAAAATAAAGAACTACACAATATTTCTTTTATTGATTTTGAAAATAATATAAAAGAGCTAGGCTCTTCTCTTTTGGAATTAGGCTTAGAAAATAAAAAAGTAGCCATTATTTCGCAAGATAGATATGAATGGTGTTGTAGTTACCTCGCAATTGCCACGGCTGGTTGTATAGTTGTCCCTTTAGATTTCATGCTTCCAGAAGTTGAACAACTTCGCTTAATCTTAGAAAGTCAAGTTGATGCTATAATTTTTGATGAAAAACGTCTAAACCTTGCAAAAGATGTAATAACATCTAAAGATTCGAATGTTAAATATTTTATTTGTATGGATTATAATGAAGATGAAAATGGAATTCTATCATTTTCAAAATTATTAAAAGACGGCAAAAAACTTATTGAAAGCAATTCTTCAAAATACGATAGTATTTCTATTGATAAAGATAATTTATCGGTATTAATTTATACTTCTGGCACAACAAACAATCCAAAAGCTGTAATGCTTTCACAATATAATATTTGCTCTAACGTTTCAGCAATGACAACTTTAATTAAATATGAAAAGGATGATAGCATTCTTGTTTTCTTACCTCTTCACCATACTTTAGCTTGTCTTGCTAGTTTCTTATTTTGCTATTATATTGGTTTTAGACTTTGCTTTGCAGATAGTATCAAGGATATTGGAAAAAATATGGTTGAATATAAAATTAGTGGCCTAGTATGCGTTCCTGCAGTTTTAGAGATAATGTATAGACAAATAATAAGAGGAGTAAAAAAATCTGGAAAATATACTGCATTTAAGTTTCTATGTGCTCTTTCTAATTTTCTTATGTTTTTCCATATAGATATTAGAAGAAAGTTGTTTAAGCAAGTATTAGATAACTTTGGTGGAAAAATGAGAACTATTATTTATGGTTCTGCTGCAACAGATAAAAAAATTATTCATTTATTTAATACGATAGGTATAGATATGCTTCAGGGTTACGGACTAACAGAAACAGCACCAGTAATTTCATGTGAAAGTGATAAATACCATTTTGAGACTGGTTCTTCTGGTTACGTTCTATATAATGAAGAAGTAAAAATAGATAATCCTGATGAAACTGGTACTGGAGAAATTTTAGTAAAAGGACCTAATGTAATGCTTGGTTATTACAATAATGAAAGTGCAACTGCTCAAGCATTTAAAGAAGGATGGTTCTGTACTGGAGATTTAGGTAGATTCGGTAAAGACGGCTCACTTTTCATTACTGGTAGAAAAAAAGACCTTATAGTTTTAAGTAATGGTAAAAAAGTCTTCCCAGAAGAAATTGAAGCACTTATAAATAAAATTGATATAGTTGAAGAATCAATGGTTTATGAGGATAATGATAAAATTTGTGCCGAGATTGTTTATTCAAAAGATAATATGGAAAAAAATAATTTGGCTACAGTTGATGATGTTCGTTCTGTAATTGAAGAAGAAATTAAGATTATAAATAAAAACTTACCAATTTACAAATATATTAGGGAATTCAGTTTAACTGATGTTCCATTAATTAAGACTACTACACAAAAGATAAAAAGACACGAAGAAATGAAGAAAATTAAGGGTGAATAAATTATGGAATTATATGATCTAACAAATCCACAAAAGTCAATTTGGCTTACAGAGCAGTTCTATAGAGGTACATCTATTAATGTTATATGTGGTACAGTTTTAATTGACGATATAGTAAATTTTGACGTTTTATCTAAAGCTATTAATATTTTTTTAAAAGATAATGATAGCTTTAGAATAAAGCTTTGTTTAGATGAAAACGGAGAAGTAAAACAATTCTTTCAAGATTTTTGTGAGAAACATTTTGATGTTTTAAATGTTTCTAATAATATTGAGCTCAAAAATCTTGAAAAAGAAATTGCAACTTCTCCGTTTAATATTTTAGGAGATGCTTTATTTTCAATAACTCCTTTCCAAATTTTAACTGGTAAAGGCGGTTTCATTGTTAAGGCTCATCACATTATTGCAGATGCTTGTACAGCAAGTCTAGTGGCAAGTAAAATTATGACAACATATTCATCGATATTAAATGAAGATGAGGAAATTAAGAGTATTCCTACCTCATATATTAATTATATAAACTCAGAAAATGAATATTTAAATAGCCCAAAATTTGAAAAAGATAAAGAATATTGGGAAGAACAATTTCAAACAGTTCCAGAGTTTGGAGTTATTCCATCTTTAATAGAATCTTCTGCGGAGTCGAGCCATGCAGAAAGACAAGTTTTTGAAATAGATAATTTTTTATTAAATAATATTAATTCTTTTTGCAAGGATAACAAATTATCTTTGTTCAACTTTTTTATGGCTATTTATGCTATTTATATTGGAAAGGTTTCTAACTTAAATGATTTTATTCTAGGAACACCAATATTAAACAGAACTACTTTTTTAGAGAAAAATACGCCTGGTATGTTTATTAGTACTGTGCCATTTAAGTTTTGCATTCAAAATGACAAGACTTTTGTTGAGTTTGCTCAGAAAATTAGTCTTGACTCTTTATCTATGTTTAGACATCAAAAATATCCATATCAAAATATTTTGGAACATATTAGAAAGAGCAAACCAAATCAGCCTAATTTGTATGACATTTTAATCTCATACCAAAATTCAAAAACAAATAGAAATTCTTGTGAAGTTCCTTATTCTGTAAACTGGACTTTTAATGGTAATGTCGCTGATTCTATGCAAATTCACATTTTCGATATGAACGACGAGGGCTCTTTAAACGTTGCTTATGATTTTAGATTGAATAAATATTCTTTAGCGGATATCCATAACATTCACCATCGAATTTTAAATATTATTAATCAAATTTTAATGTCTTCTAATATTACTTTGGGGAAAATAAATATTGTAACTTATGATGAAAAAGATTTAATTTTAAATAAATTTAATGATACTTATTTAGAGTATAATCACAATAAAACGATTGTTGATTTTTTTGAAGAACAAGTTGAAAAAAATCCGAATAATATTGCTTTAGTGTTTAAAATGAAAACCATGACCTATTCAGAATTAAATAAAAAGGTTAATTCTTTAGCACGATATTTGAATACTAATAAAATTAGAAAGGGATCTATTGTTGGAATTATTGTTACCCGTTCTTTTGAAATGATAATCTCAATTCTTGCAGTTTTAAAAGCCGGCGCTTCTTATATTCCGATTGATCCAGAATATCCAGAAGAGCGTATTAACTATATTTTAGAAAATAGTAACTGCGATGCAATAATTACACTTCAAAAGCAATCTAGCAAAGTACAATCATTAGGTTTTGAGAAACTAATTATTATTGTAGATTTATGTAATGAAATTGTTTATAATTTACCTGATAATAATTTAAATAATGATATTGCTCAAGATGATTTATCTTATTTGATTTTTACATCTGGTTCAACAGGTAGCCCTAAAGGTGTTATGTTGACACATAAAAATTTAAATAATTTTATTAATTCTATGTTTAATAAGATTTCATATTTAAAAGATGGAAAATATCATAGCATTATTTCCATTACAACAATGTCTTTCGACATATTTATTTTTGAAACTCTTGTTTCATTATGTGGTGGATTAAAATTGTTTATTACAGATGATTTTGAACAAAAGATTACGACAAAAATAGAAAAACTAATTTCTGATAACCATATCGAAATTATTCAATCTACTCCAAGTATTATGAATTTTCATTTAGATAATTCTATGATAAATGGGTTTAGCAGTTTAAAATATATTATGCTTGCAGGCGAACAACTTCCAAGGCGACTAGTAGATAAAATATTAAAGGTAAGCCCTAATTGTACAATTTATAATGGCTATGGTCCTTCAGAAACAACCATTTTCTCTACAGTTACTGACGTTACGTACTTAGATAAGATTACAATAGGAAAGCCTATTAATAATACACAGATATATATCTTAAATGATAATTTGGATGTTTTACCTATTAATTGTATTGGAGAAATTTATATTTCAGGCGATGGTGTTGGCAAAGGATATATTGGTAGAGATGACCTAACCGCTGAAAAATATTTAAAAAATCCTTTTATAGATGGTTATATAATGTATAAAACTGGTGATGTTGGATTATGGACAAGTTATGGAAATATTATTTGCAAGGGTAGGTCTGATAATCAAATAAAGTTAAGAGGATTACGTGTTGAGCTCGGTGAAATAGAGAATTGCATAAATTCTTTCGATACAAGTGCAAATATTTTATCCTCTGTAATTGTACGTGAAATTTCAGATGCTCAAGTGCTTGTTGCATATATCTCTTCCGATAAAAAAATTGCAATTGGACAATTAAGAGATTTTATTGCCAATAGACTTCCAACGTATATGATTCCTACTTATTTTATGGTACTTGATAAATTACCGCTTACTCCTAACGGAAAAATTGATAAAAAAGAACTTGCAAAATATAGCCTAAATATTGAAACAACAGACTCTATTCACGCTCCTCCAAGGAACATAATAGAAGCAAATATTGTTTCTTCTATTAAAAAGAAGTTAGGAATCAGTAACTTTGGTATTGATGATAATATTTTTGATTATGGTGCTGATTCTTTGTCTATAATAAGTATTTTAACAGATTTATTTCAATATAAAATTTCTTTAAAGGTTTACGATTTTTATAAAAACCCTACCGTTAGAGAATTATATGACAAAGTCCTATGTGCTACTACCGATAATAAATTATCAAATATTACTAGATTAAATTCATTAAATGATATTGCAAAAAGCTTAAATACCTCTGAATCTGGAGTAGAAGAAAACTCAAAAAAATGTGTACTTTTAACTGGTGTTACCGGTTTTTTAGGAATACATATTTTAGCAGAACTTTTACAAAATTCAGAAAAAATAAGTAAAATATATTGTTTAATTAGACCGAAGTATCATCAAGATATAAATGAAAGATTACTTGGAACACTACATTTTTACTTTGGTACAAAATATGATAATATAGCAAAACAAATAGTAATTTGCGTGAATTCTGATATGATAGTTGATAATTTAAGTATATCAGCCGGAGACTACGAAAAACTAAAACAAGATGTAGATTTAGTTATACATTCTGCAGCAAATGTAAAACATTATGGTGATTATAATTTATTTGCAGATGTTAATATCGGAGGAACTCAAAAAATAATAGATTTATGTAGATCTATTAATGTTCCACTTTACTACATTTCAACCATGACTATTTCTGGTAACTATCTTCTAGAGCAGAGTTTAACAGACGTTACATTTACCGAAAAGTCATTCTATGTAAACCAAGATTTTACTGAAAACGTATATTCTAGGAGCAAATTGTTTGCAGAATCTTTAGTACTAGAAGCAATTTCAAAAGGGTTAAATGCTACGATTTTTAGAATTGGGGATTTATCAAGCCGTTACTCGGATGGACATTTTCAAAACAACATATCAGAAAATGCAATATACTCAAGATTAAAATCATTAGTTGAAATTTCTGCAATTCCAGATTCAATACTGGATAATGATTTGGAGTTCACACCAGTTGATTTTGCTAGCAAAGCCCTAGTTAAAATAATTTGGTCAAATAATGGATTAAATAGAATTTTCCATATTTACAATCCAAATACAATTACGACAAAATCATTATTGAATTACATGGATACATTAGGGTATAATATAAAAGTTATCTCAGAAAAAGATTTCATGAATTTAGTAAAATCAATCTCAACAGATGAAATCAACCAATATAAAATTAGCGGTATCATTAATGACTTTACAAAGAATAATGACATGATATATAATCACATAATAAAAGAAGATAATTACATCACGTGTAAGTATTTAAATAGTTTAGGTTTCTATTGGCCTGATTTAAATTATGATTATTTCAAAAAATTAATTAAATATATGCAGGATGTAGGCTTTATTAAATAATACGAGGTGTTCAAATGAAAAAATTAAAAGAAAAATTTAATAATATAAGTATTTCAAATAGATTAATTTTATATTTCTTAATAATTTTCTCAGCTTTTGCTGTATTATTATATAAAATTATTCCTATTATTTTAAATTATCCACCAGGAGCCATAAACTCCCAGTTTGATAAAGAAGTATCTATTTTATACTATAAGTACCAATATTTATTGGTCGTTATTGGAATTGCACTTTTCTTTACAGCTTACTTAAAATTCACACTACGTAAAACAGATAAATGGTGGAAAAACAAAAATCAGAACCCTAAGGAAATTGCAAAGGTAAGACATCAAGCTTTACACCTTCCTTATAGTTTATATATTGCTATGGAAATTGTTCCAACATTAATTTTACTTGCAATTTTAATGGCAACAGGAAGTCATCCTGCAATTTTACTATTTAAAATGGGAACTATTATATTTAGTTTTTCTACTTTTATTGCATCTATATTTTTATTGCTTACGACAAGAACCTTTTATCCTGTACTTGTTGAAACATCTAAATATTGCGAAGCTGATAAAAAAAGTAAAAACAGATCTCTAAAGATGAAACTAATATTCCAGCTGTTTCCTAGCGTTTTGGTTATAGCCCTAATACTTTCTCTATTTGGTTATTACAGATTAACCGTAGAAAAAGAATCTTTGTTACATAATTATTATGCTTCTGCCTTATCAAATTCTGTAGATGAAATAAGACAATTACCTAACATAGATACAGCTAATTCAATTTTAAGTAGATATTACAATGCAAATACAACCTTCTGTTTTATAGAATATCCTGACGGAACTATTGAAACAAGTAATGGAACACAACTAAGCCATTTCTTCGTTAAATATATGCATGACTTAGCATCTACATACAATAATACAGTATATGAATCTTACACAATAGATTCTCAAGCAGTCATTCAAACATTTAATTACAATAACCAAGTTTATACTGTTGGTATTTATTACGAAATTGCATCATTCACTACATTCTTGCAATTATTAGTACTTGCTTTTACATTGTTTTTATTTGCATTATTAACAATTTACCTAATTTCATCTTCATTGGTAAAAAACATTCAAAACGTTTCAACAGGATTGAAAAATATTGCAGACAAGGACCTAAGCCAAACTACTAAACTCCCAATAACTTCGGACGATGAATTAGGTGAACTTGAAAACGAATTAAATATTGTTCAAGACTTAAATATGCAATATATTAATCAAATTAAAGGCAATCAAGATATGCTTATGGAAAAAGAACGTCTAGCATCACTTGGACAATTAATAGGAGGAATTTCTCACAATTTAAAAACTCCTATAATGTCTATATCTGGTGCAGCCGAAGGACTTACAGATTTAATTAATGAATATGATGCTTCAATTGGTGATCCAGAAGTAACGAATGATGACCACCATGCAATTGCAAATGATATGAGAGAATGGATCACAAAAATTCACTCATATACAGCATATATGTCAGACATTATTACAGCCGTTAAGGGCCAAGCAGTTAATCTTTCTGAGAATGAAAATAATGCATTTACAGTAGATGAATTATTCAAGAGAGTTAATATATTGATGAAACACGAAATTAGCAATGCATCTTTAACACTTACATTAGATGTACAAGTTCCATCAGCAACTACTCTTGTAGGCGATATAAACAGTCTAGTACAGGTTGTAAACAACCTAATAACAAATGCAATTCAATCTTACAACGGACGTAAAGGTGAAGAAATAAAAGTCTTAGCAAAGAAATTAGATAATAACTTAATTATTTCCGTAATAGACCATGGTTGTGGAATGACAAAAGAAGTACAAGACAAATTATTTAACACAATGATAACTACCAAAGGAAAAAATGGTACTGGACTTGGAATGTTTATGTCTTACTCTACAATAAAAGGCCATTTTAATGGAGATATAACATTTGAAACAGAAGTAAATAAAGGTACAACCTTTAATGTAATACTTCCTTTGCAATAAATTTTTCATAATTTATTGCATTTTTATTTTTTTATTATTATAATAGCATCAGTAATTTTATTTTTGAGGTATCTATTATGAGAAAAAACATGATAACAGCAGAGTCAAATGGTTACAAAATTATCGTTGTCGATGACGAACAAGGTATTGTTGACTCACTATCTATTTTTTTAAAACGTTCAGGTTATGATTTCACTGGTTTAACAAATCCATTGGAAGCTATTGAACGTGTGCGTAATGAGCATTTTGATATGATGATTCTTGACTTTATGATGGACCCAATTCACGGTGATGAAGTTGTAGAAGAAATACGAAAATTTAATAAAGATTTATATATCTTATTGCTTACAGGTCATAAGGATTTAGCTCCACCTCTTGAAACAATTAAAAGGTTGGAAATTCAAGGATATTGTGAAAAAAGTGATAAATTTGATCAATTATTATTATTGATTGAGTCAGGAATAAAATCAATTGAACAAATGAATACAATAAAAACAATAAATAAACAGTTACACGATAAAAATGAAGAACTTGAGAGAGCTTATCTAGATACAATTGGAATACTTCGTCAAACTGTTGAAGCAAAAGATCCTTATACAAGAGGTCATTCTGATAGAGTCTCTGAATATTCTGTTTTGATCGGAAAGAAATTAGGATTAGACGAGAAAACTCTTCACATTCTAAAAATTGGTGGCTTATTCCATGATATTGGTAAAATAGGAATTCCAGATAGTATTCTTTTGAAAGAATCAAAATTAAGTGATGAAGAATATTCTCAAATAAAAAATCATCCAATGATTGGAGTGCATATGTTAGGTGATGCAGCAATTTTCACAGATATATTGCCTATTGTAAAACATCATCATGAGCGTTATGATGGACGTGGCTACCCTAGTCAATTAGTTGGAGATGATATTCCTTATGTAGCTAGAATTGCTGCAGTTGCCGACACTTTCGATGCTATGACTTCAAAAAGATCTTATAGAGATTCATTGCCTATAGATGTAGTTAGAGCAGAAATAGAAAGATGTTCTGGTACGCAGTTTGATCCAAACATAGCAAAAGTTTTCCTTGATATAATGGATAACGATTTTGACTTAATACGTGAAATACAAGAAAAATACAAATAAACATTAATTATGTTAAAAAGCTTCAGTCTATTGAAGCTTTTATTTTTTAATATTATTCATACCCTAATACATCTTTATTTTTTATAAATATATAAAAAAACTTCTAATCCTCCCTTTTATACGAATAAGCCCCGGCAATGTATAACGTGTCGAGGCTTTACGAAATATGAATTTTTCTTTATTTGTTATTTTATTTTCATACTTAATTTTACTTTTTGTCTTTCTTGGTCTATTCCAATTACTTGTACTTTTACTACATCGCCAACAGATACGACATCAGAAGGGTTTTTTACATAATTTTCACTCATTTCTGAAATATGTACTAATCCATCATGCTTTACTCCAACATCTACAAAAGCTCCAAAATCAGTTACATTCCTTACGGTTCCAGTTAAAATCATGCCATCTCTTAAATCTTCAAACTTAAGTACATCTGCCCTTAAAATAGGCTTAGGCATCTCTTCTCTTGGATCTCTTCCCGGTTTCATCAACTCATTTATAATATCTTGCAAAGTTGGTTCACCAACATTTAACTCTGCTGCTAGTTCTTTAATATTTTTACTGTTATTTAATTCAGCAAGCTCAGACTTAATCTCTACAAATTTTTCTTTATTTGTTAAATCATTTAATTTATATCCAATCCTACTTAATAAATTTTCTGCAACACTGTAGCTTTCTGGGTGAACTCCTGTAATTTCTAATGGATTTTTTCCATCTGGAACTCTTATGAAACCTGCACATTGCTCATATGCAACCTTTCCAAGCTTTGGAACTTTTAAAAGCTCTTTTCTTTCTTTTAACTTTCCATTCTCTTCCCTATATTTTACAATATTCTTAGCAATACCATTGTTAATTCCAGATACATATGCTAAAAGTGATGGTGTGGCTGTATTTATGTCTACGCCTACGCTATTTACAGCATCTTCTACAACACCAGTTAAACTCTGCTCTAAGTTCTTTTGATTTACATCATGTTGATATTGTCCCACACCAATGGCCTTTGGGTCTATCTTTACAAGCTCTGCCAATGGGTCCTGAAGTCTACGGGCAATTGAGATTGCTCCTCTTAGAGAAACATTAATATCTGGATATTCTTCTGTTGCAAGTTTTGATGCAGAATATACAGAAGCACCTGCCTCAGATACAATTACGTAAACTAAATCTTTATTATATTTTTCTTTAATCTCAGCAATTAAATCAGATACAAATTGCTCTGATTCCCTTGAGGCCGTTCCATTTCCAATTGCAAACATGTCTACATTATATTTTGCAATTAATTTTGTTAATTCTTTTTTAGCTCCTTCAACATCGTTCTGTGGCTCTGTAGGATATACTGTTGTAGTATCAAGAACTTTACCCGTTTCATCAATTACAGCAATCTTACAACCAGTTCTGTAGGCTGGATCAAATCCAATAACTGTTTTACCTTTTATCGGACTAGTTAGCAATAATTGTTTGGCATTTTTTCCAAAAACCTTTATTGCTTGCTCTTCGGCCTTTTCCGTCAAGTCTGACCTGATCTCTCTGTCTATTGATGGCTCAATTAATCTTGAAAAACTATCTTCAACACAAGCCGTTAATAAATTTACATATTGGCTATTTCTATCCTTAATTATATCATTTTCAATTAATTCCAATATTTTTTCAGTAGGCTTTTCTATTTTTACTTTTAAAAACTCTTCTTTTTCGCCTCTATTAATTGCTAATATTCTATGGCTTGGAATTCTGTTAACCTTTTCTGCAAAATCATAGTACATTTCATAACTCGATTTTTCCTCTGGTTTAGCTGCTTTCGTCGTTATAAATCCTTCCCTATAACAAATTTGCTTAATTTGTTTTCTATATTTAGGCTCATCAGAAATAGCTTCTGCAATGATATCTAATGCTCCACTCCTGGCGTCTTCTTCAGCGTTTACGCCTTTTTCTTCATTAATAAAGCTCTTGGCTACTTCATCAATATCTACACTTGAATCTTGCCTTAATATTATTTTTGCAAGTTCGTCCAAACCTTTTTCCTTGGCAATAGTAGCTCTGGTTCTCTTCTTTTGCTTATAAGGTCTATAAATATCTTCTACATCCGCAAGAGTCTTGCTTTGTTTCAAACTTTTCACAATCTCATCAGTAAGTTTTCCTTGTGAATCAATAGATTTAATAACTTCCTGCTTTCTCTCCTCTAAATTTCTTAAATATGTAAGTCTCTCTCCAAGATTTCTTAACTGCTCGTCCGAAAGACCTCCTGTTGCTTCCTTTCTGTATCTCGCAATAAATGGAATAGTATTTCCATCATCAATCAATTTTATGGTACTATCAACTTGGCTCTTTTTTACACCCAATTCATCTGCTATAATTTCCGATATTTTATCCATTATTCTACCTCTTTCCTAATCAAGTTTTCCTTAATATATCACAATATTTTCTAAAATTAAAGCGAACAATAAAAAAGAATCTAAATTGCTATTCAATAAAGACTCTTTTTATCAATACTATTTCAAATTTAAATAAATTAACTTTTTTATTTAATAAAATTGTATATCAAAATTTTATAATTTTTTATTCAATACCTAGGTATTCATCATATGACACTTCTCTATCTATAACCTCATTTTCTTTTATATCAATAATTCTATTTGCAACAGTTTGCATTAATTGATGGTCATGAGATGTAAATATCATATTTCCAGGGAATTTAACCATTCCATCATTCAAAGCTGTAATGCTCTCCATATCCAAGTGGTTAGTTGGCTCATCCATGATTAAGAAATTTGCTCCAGAAAGCATCATCTTAGCAAGAACACATCTAACCTTCTCTCCTCCAGACAATACGTTTACAGCCTTCAAAGCTTCCTCTCCAGAGAATAACATTCTTCCTAAAAAGCTTCTTACATAAGTCTCATCTGGATCTTTAGAATATTGTCTAAGCCAATCAGTTATAGACAAATCACTTTGGAATAAATAATTATTATCTTTTGGAAAATAATTATTTGTAATCGTAGTTCCCCATATAATTTTGCCTTCATCAGGTTCCATCTCACCAGCAATTATTTGAAAAAGAACAGTTTTAGCATTTTCGTTATCTGCCACAATAGCAATCTTATCATTTGGCTTTACAGTGAAGGACACATTATTTAAAATCTTTTCTCCATTGACTGTTTTAGAAATATTTTTAACTTGTAAAATTTCATTTCCTGGCATTCTATCTGGTTTAAAATCTATATAAGGATATTTTCTATTAGATGGTACAATCTCATCTAATTGAATTTTTTCCAATGATTTCTTTCTTGAAGTAGCTTGTTTAGACTTAGAAGCATTAGCACTAAACCTTGCAATAAATGCTTGTAATTCCTTTATTTTCTCTTCTTTCTTCTTATTCTGCTCTCTCATTTGTTTTTGCAATAATTGACTAGACTCATACCAGAAATCATAATTTCCAGGGAACACCTTTATCTTACCATAATCAACATCTGCTATATTTGTACAAACTTTATTTAAAAAATATCTATCATGTGAAACAACAATTACGGTATTTTCAAAATTAATTAAAAATTCCTCTAACCAATTTATTGTTTTCAAATCCAAATCATTTGTTGGCTCGTCCAATAATAAAATATCTGGATTGCCAAATAGAGCCTGTGCCAAAAGGACTTTAACCTTTTCTTTTGCTTCAAGTTCTCTCATATATTTATAATGTTTCTCTGCATCAATTCCAACATCATTTAACAAAATAGCTGCATCAGATTCAGCATTCCAACCATCTAGTTCTGCAAATTTTTCTTCTAATTTTGCAGCCTTCATTCCATCTTCTTCAGAAAAATCTGGTTTAGCATATATTTCATTTTTTTCTTTCATTATATTGTATAGCTCTTGGTTACCCATTATAACAGTATCCATTACTGTTTCATCTTCATAAGCAAAGTGATTCTGTTTTAATACAGAAATTCTCTCAGTCTTTTCCTTAGTAACTTCTCCTTTACTAGGCTCTAATTCTCCAGAAAGTACTTTTAAAAAAGTTGATTTTCCTGCTCCATTTGCACCTATAATTCCATAACAACACCCTTTATTAAATTTTATATTTACATCTTCAAAAAGTGTTCTTTTCCCAAATCTGACTGTTACGCCACTTGCAATTAACATTATTTTCCTCCTAAATTAATTTAACATACATATTATACATTATTTTTAGCTTTTTTTCAATCAATTTATATTGTATATTTAATTAATATTAAATTAATAATTATTTTTTTTAAATATTTATTAAAATTAATTTTATTTTAATATATTTTCAATATAATTACAAATTATTTC
>ERZ779645.922-NODE-922-length-15156-cov-9.147076_pt1 | contig 15156 bp, 19 predicted proteins | sample MGYA00511103_ERZ779645 | MGnify/ENA primary metagenome ERZ779645 (study PRJEB29588, sample SAMEA2158521) | human gut metagenome | biome: human gut; feature: human-associated habitat; material: faeces | place: Denmark | collected 2008/2010 ...
ATCCATCATCACATAAACCTCTTTCTCATATCTCTCCCATCACATAAACATCTTTCACATCCATCATCACATAAACCTCTTTCTCATATCTCTCCCATCACATAAACATCTTTCACATCCATCATCACATAAACCTCTTTCTCATATCTCTCCCATCACATAAACATCTTTCACATCCATCATCACATAAACCTCTTTCTCATATCTCTCCCATCACATAAACATCTTTTACCCCCTCTCTCCCATCACATAAACATCTTTTACCCTCTCTCCCATCACCCACCCACCTCACACACAACAAAAAAATAGGATTGATAGAAACCAATCCTATTTAAAACACGACCTTATTAATTTATTTAATTGAAGTAAGTTTATGGTTTTCAAGGAAGTCCTTAAACTGGTCACTTGATACATCTATAACAAATCCAGCAGCACCAGCATGTCCTCCACCACCGAATCTCTTACTTACCTCACAGCAATCTACGCTGTCTTCCACGCATTCATAAAGAGAGAACCGGACTTTACCACCTGGCATGATACAAAATGGCATCAGGGCTTTAATTTTTCTACCGTCTAACCAGTCTCGTGTAAGAGAATCAAATACTTTAGAACTAAATTCCGTGGTATTCATCGCCACGACCTTCACCTCATCAACGTGCGCTTCGAACGAATACGCACTTACCTCTTGTTCGTTTTTACCAGCCACGTAGCTAATTATAGCACGTCCTTCTTTAGCGAGATCATAAAAAATAAGATCAATTTCATTGTCCTTCATATCTTCTTTAAAATGGTCATACAAATACGACAATGCTATTAATACATTGAGTCTTATTTTTGATCTCAAGGCATACTGGACAGCTACTACCGTATCCCAGCCTAATTCAGATTCTTTATTCCACACATCGTAGTCTGACAGGCACCGGACGATCGCCGGCACCTTCCCCATAAGCAGGTCGGCGGCAAGTGCGCACGCACCAGTACCGACTCTCCTCAACCCTGGAACTACGAACCCCCATGTTTTACTATCTTCGATAATTCCCTTATGGTGATCTATCCACATCAGGCTCTTTCCTTCATCAAGCCACTTTTTGAAAACCGTTTTAGAATCGGCTCCGAAAGACACGTCAAGAACATAAACAACATCTAAATCACGCACCTTGCTGGTAACTTTCTTAACATCATCTTCATACGAATACGGGATATAAACAACATCCTTGTTTTTACCGTGTTCATACGTAGTTGCGATGGCTGCCGATACAACGCCATCTAAATCCGATTTATGATAAACTATCGCTGTTTTCTTTACTTTCATGATATAAGCTTGTATATTTGATACTACCGTCTTTTAATGTTTCTATTTTTATAACATCACTATATGAATTAAAATTCTGATCTTTATCAATCCTTATATTCAGCACATCATCTACGGTTGCAGTTTTTCCATCATCGGTTTCAATCTTATAAAAATCTTTTAAAGTGATTTTTATATTAAGACCAACGCCATAAGGATTTTCAAGGATATATATGATCGTTGTTGAGAATAACTATTCCTTCACTTGTACGTTCTTTGGACAACACATAATTCAAATCAAGATCTTTACCAACAAACGTGATAACATCCATATATTCAACGCCGGCCTTCTCAGCACATACCTTATCCGAATCACATAACTGCTGATGGCAGACCACTGGCGTTTCCTACCATCAGCGTCATTTTCATAATATCTTCATATGTTACGCTATCCATCATCAACCTGCAAGCACCAAGTGCCTTATACACCATACCAGGATTAGGCTTCATCATCGGATCATGTTCATCAATTGAAAAACACTCATAATGACCATACACTACGTCTCTTATGCCTCTTTTCACTGCAAGATCATGAACGCATCTAAGGACATAATTTATCTTCGCATCAATATCTTCATCGGAAACAAACCCGACACCCACATCGCATTGGTTGCTTATTATACCAAAGTACTTAACGCCATTTTGCTCCATAAGATCAAGTGCCCTATTCACGACATCTTGCTTAATCTTCATATCAGTAAGATCTTTTGCATAAAGACCTCCAGATGCGGTTTCAACCAACGTCCCGTCAAAATCAAATAGTAGTATTCTTTTGTTTTTTAATATACAAATCTTTCATCATTTTTCACTCCTACTCTTTTTTATTACCCTAAACTGAAGACGGAATAGATTACTGTCTTCTTTTATAATATCATACACCGTATAAGAATTTTCTCCTATATCCCATCCAAGATAATCGAGCAGGTCTTTTAAGTAAATCCTCTTGTATTTTACACCAAGGTTATTTACCTTAAACGATCTCTCGTCTTCAACATCAGAAGCAGCCAGATAAAAGACCGTATTTTCAACTCCTTCAAATATCTTCCCTTCTTCTAAGCCGATAACAACCGCATCCGTTACCCCCATCCAATTCAAATTATCGACAGAGATAGTCATTATCTTACTTTTGCTGATTGACAACTTCCGGATCTTGCTTTCTTTAGTTTTAGATCCTAAAAAATCCGTACTGTTAAAAAAATCTACTTTCATGGTTATAATATTTTATATTTATGTTGCAAACATACATAATAAATAATCATCAAAGAAATAAATAGGATTAAAATATGATAAAAAACCCATAGCACTACGTATTTAATAAAAATAAATCAATGACACAAGATAATAAAAATAATCATATATTTGTCGGTATCTTAATCAATTAAAAATAAATATCATGGCAGAATTGAAAATAGGTTTTGCAACCTTCAATCCGGGATCAGGTGACGGTGATCAGGTAGTCACCGTATCAGGTGAAAAATACGAAGGTCGTGTACAGCGCACGCAACAAGTAGAATTTGGTGCCGAATCAGGCAGTGTTAAGAAAACTGCTACCATCAACCAAGCTGCGGCAGCTGAGTTTGTAAAAATAGATCCTACTGCATCCGTAGGGAAAGAAGGTGGTACTGTAACGATCAACGGTACAAGTAACTCAACTAAATTAACGTTCTCTCTAACTCCGGACAAGATTCATCCTCTGACGTTGAAAATACCTGCCAGTTATCAGGCGGCAGGCAAGGCTACCAGCAACGGCGCTGCTATTGCCGACGACCCTGGTGCAACAGGGAGCTTTGCTTTCAGTATCGTATTCTCCGATATTGCAGCGAACACTAGTATAAACGATCTGGTAAATACTCTTAAGGTTACGACCGCTGGTGGTCAGACAGCTAATACGGTTATTACCCAGACAGCAGGTGATCCGTTCTTGGAAATAGACAAGAGCGTAATCAACTTGGATGCAAACGGTACTCCTCAGACTATCAATGTTAATGCTAACATCAAGTGGACTATCACACAAGCTGTTTCTAAGTTGGTAAGGACAGTAATGAAGTGATGTGATTATTCACGTCTGTATTGCTTATAAAAAAAACAAAAAGGGACGTCTATTTGGCGTCCCTTTTTTCTATGCATTGTATATAGTATTTATCTTTTTGCCTACTGACAAAAATCTTTTTGAAAATCATCTGTTTCCTGATATGGACTCTTTTCCCATCATCTAATTCTCTCCAAATTTCATTAAAAATCGAATCTATTAACTCCATAACCTTCTTATCGGAAACGAGATTCTTTCTACCGGGGCTAACCCATCCATCATCAGTCATCTTACCGGCTATCCTATTAGCTATTCTACTTAATTCACGTGGGGTGCTCATTTCAATCTGTTTTTAAATATTCTACCTTTTTCACACTGAAGTATGCAGTCTCTCATGGGATGATCTTGTTCGTGATCGTCACACATCGGAAATTCTTTTCCATAGGGGAAAGCAATGTGCGGGCACTGCGCCCTGAACGCATCCCAGGCCGACTTCCTCACGGCCTCAGCCCCGGCACGCCCTTCTCTCTTTCCTTGGCCGGGTCAGCATACACGTTTGAAATAGCTCTTTTCTTCCAAGTAAGCATATTATAGTAAAACTTATCCACCAGTTTCCTACCCACTACATCAAACTTCTGTCTATGAATTAAAGGTGCGACCTTAACGACGTTCTTCCTATTTTTACTGACATCGACATAAATCAGCCCGGCATAAGACGGAACTTCATTTACGTCAATCATATTAGGCGGACAGGCGTAGTAGAAATAGTTTGGAGGATAGCTTATGACACCACCTACCTTAATAATACCATCCTTAAGAACCTTATGTTTTTTATCCTTTTTGAAGTCGTTAAAGAAATCTTGTTTAGACATCTTAACCTCTACTTCATAAGCGTACAATGATCTTGTTATGGCCAGGAAGTCAGATTCCCAATCATATATATAAAGATTGTTAATAACATACATCGGATTACTTAACAGATCCCTATTAAGGATCTTAAGCATTTGTTGCTCTGGGTAGTTCATTGTCTTACTTTTTTTAGAGGCTTGTGGCGGAATCGAACCGCCCTACGAGATTTTGCAGATCCCTGACTAAACCACTCATCCAACAAGCCATGTAGCCCATGCCTGAATCGAACAGGCAACTTTTGATTAGGACTCAAAGGTTTTATCCGTTAAACTAATGGGCCTTATTTTCAATAATCCTTCTTTTTATAAATGCTCTTCCATAACACTCACTTCTACCCTCTGTTGCGTTTTTATTTCTTGATCCAAAATTATCAGTTAAAGAATGACAATTCGGACATAACAATTCTATATTATTAATGTCATTATTTAATGCATCTCCATCAATGTGATGGATTTGAAGCGGCACCAATCCAGTACTTTTATTAGTTTCACCCCATCCGCATCTTTGACATTTATTATTATATTTTCTAAACAAATATTTTCTAACAAATGGTTTATAAGTAAAATATTTCTTATTAGTTCCATCTATTTCACCGTTAAGCCACTTTTTTATCAATATTTCATCCCTATTACTATTCTCCCTATTTTTGTAATCAAAAAAGCATTTCTGATTACAAAATTTACCCATACCATGACTATGTTTTCTAAATGTTTTTCCACAAAATAAACAAGTGCATTCTTCTGCTTTAACAGGAGTCCAATTCCCGTTTTTTAACCTATCTATTTCGCTTTCACTTAGACGTCTCCTTGGTGAGACATTTATACCAAGTTTCCTTGCTACATTCTTTATATGAGTACCAGAACATCCATACATATCACCTACATACAAATAGCTCCTTTTTTCATCAAGAATTAATCTTTCAAGGTTACATTTTTCAAGTTCCCAGTCTCTACCTCTTTTCATATTCGAACAATTATTTAAACATATACAAAAGTAATATTTAAATTCGAATATAAGACTCTTATATCAAAAAATATGTTATCCAAGGAGGATTCGAACCTCCGCTAACAGAACCAAAATCTGTTGTGCTACCACTACACCATTGGACGGTGGTCCCGGAGGGATTTGAACCCACGATCTTGCGGTTATGAGCCGCCTGCTTTCACCACTAAGCTACAGGACCTTAAAAATATGCAGGAGCCTTCACAGACGCCTGCATATAACAGCTAAATATTAACCAATAATTTATCCTAAAAACTCTCAACGCAAAGTTAAGTACTAACCTAAAATATGGCAAACTTTAAAACATAAAAAGGATTAAAATAATTATTTCTTTTTCTTCTTCTTTTTAGTGTCTTTTGCTCGTTCAGCTTCGTTTTCGGGCTCCACAATGTCACCTGCTTCTTCCTGAATCACATCTGTATCAAGAAGCGTATTGTATTTAACTTCCTTATTTTCATCAAATTTCTCCGATTCTGCCACATCCTTATCTGACTCCTCATCTTTATCCAATTCCGGCTCAGCGACATTGTTTTTATCTTTCCCAATTATACCTATTTGGTAGCCTCTTAATTCTACTTGCATTAATTTCAGCTTCGATTCTAACTCTTGTATTGTTTTGGACCCAACCGAAACCTCATTTTCCAAATCTCCGATTCTGATTCTGGCTTCAATCAATGCATTTGATTCCTTTTTTAATTCAAATGAGATACTGTCTCTCTTTTCTTCCAAGTTTCTTATTTTGTAATTAGCCTCATCAAGATCATACCTGGCTTTGTCAAGATCGACATTGACAGCATCAAGTTCTTCCGTTTTCTTCTTGACGCTTTTTATCAACTTTTTCTGATTTTCCTTCAAGGCGTCAATCTTTTCCTTAGACGTAGAAAGATCTTTGCCAATAGATAAAATCTCTTTATCCTTTGAAGCGATATCTGACTTAAGTTCGGAAAGCCTTTCCTTGTAAAAATCAGCCTTATCCTGCATTTCCTCAATTTCTTTTGCAAGATTTTCGGATTTAATAGCTTTCTCCCTGTACATTGACAGCTTGCTGTCTGTGATGAATGTAAAACCTAACATGCTCATTTTCAAAATATTTAAACATTACTTAACTCCAGAACTACCAAGACCTTTTTCTCCACGTTCATTTCCGTCTTCTACCTCAATATCTGTCACCTCTTCCAATACCATTTTGTATTGTGGAACGATTTCCATCTGAGCTATTCGATCGTTTTTATGGATTACGGTCGGTTTTTTATTGATTTTAGTAAGATTAACCATATACTCTCCTTTGTAGGTAAATTCGCATTTACCGGGTGCGTTAGTAACTACCACTCCCTCGTCAAAAGAGAATCCTGATCTTCCTTCTACATTCACGCACCATCCTTCTGGGATATTCAACTTGAAGCCGGTTCCGATTCTAACAGAATAGCCTTGATATAAGGTGATTGATTCAAAATCGGAAGGAACATCTATTTCCACTCCCATGTCATTCACCATCTTCACCACTCTATATGCACGAATATCACAACATGCATCGCCATCATGTTTGTATTCAGGTACCACTACATCAGGATAAAGTTTCTTAATACCTACCTGAACAGTCTTCTGATAACCTGGAGTCAAATACGATTCAGGTATTTTATTAACGACCTTATCTTCTTTTTTATGTTTGTTGTTCTTTTCAGAAACAGTATCCTTCTTGCTATCTTCTTTTTCAGAAAGAAGTCTTTCAGTATCTTCTAACTTATCCATATCTATATTTTTATAGTACAATAAACAATACCTTCTTTTTTTATGTCCTTAGTTGATTCATAGCACTCACGAAAAGTACTTATGTCTGCATCATTAGGATCATCGACCCACTCATCTCCTTGCTTATATTTTTCTCTGGTTTCTGAGTAGATCATACATAATTTATCCCCATGCCTCGCCATAATCCTTTCTTCTGTCACTTTCCTACGAAGTTTAATAAGGGGAAATCTTGTAACTATTTCTACTATCATTCTACACAATCTTTAAAAGTCCAAGAGATGTTATTCTCCTGGGCTGATGTTTATATTAAAATGGAAGGTCATCTTCTTCCATAGGAGGGAAGTTCGGCATCTGTGCTTGCGGCTGTGGCTGCGTCTGATGCTGAGGCTTTGTGCTCCTCGTGGCAGGTGCCTGGGCAGGATGAGCTGTCGGCTGTGGCGTATAAGCCGGTGCCTGATACTGTGCTGGCTGTTGAGCAGGCTGTTGGTAATTCTGATACAGAATAGCACTCGGAACAGACTGAGGTTGTTGAACCTGTTGAGGCGCTGCCGGCTGCTGGGTATAAGTCTGAGGAGCTGTAGGCTCTTGCTGAGTATTTCCTCCTATCCCTAATTTAGCCATTATACCGGCTCTGATGTCTTTAATAGAGGCATTAAACCTGTTTGAATATTCAGTAATCTTCTGATAAGTAAAGTTATTTTGAGCTGAATAATCGAGGCTTTTCTTACCATCAAATCCTGTAACTTCAACAGGATCAGGCCAACCATTTACGCCTTTTTTATAATAACGTTCAACAAGCTGATCTTTTTCTCCGTCTACTCCGGCATACGCTATAATAAGCTCCGAAGAGCCAAACTCATCATCTTTCTTCTTCTTAAAGACATTGAAATAAATTTCACGACTGAAATCGATGTTTTCGTAGTATTTTACGAAGCTCTTAACAAAGCCCTTGATGTTTCCTTTTTGATTGACGAGAGGTATGGAAATACAATAGTTTTCATTAAGCTCGTAATCTTTCAACACGATAAGGAAATTAGTAGCAGTATTTCCATTAGAGAAAGTACTTGTCTTTAACCCGATGTAGTTGATGTACCCAACTATTCCATTATAATACTCTTTCCAGTATCCTGCCGGCTGACCGTTATTAGGATTTATGTGCTGAACGAAACCTTCTTTCGGTTCGTTACTTTTTTCATACAAGTTACCATCCGAATTAATATACAGATAATAGGTTGTACCAAAACTTCTGTTTTCTCTAAAAGCCATATTTTTATTTTTTTTATAGATTATACAATGTTTGATTTAAGACGTATGTTGATTCGTATTTAGGATTGAACATCTTTATCATCTTATACTGATCAGACCAATCCATGACAGTATCTCCTTTTATAAGTGATTTTACGGAAGACAGTATATTTTCCTTACCGATAGAAAAATTAAAACACGGGCCTTCAAGCGCATTTAAAGGCATAGATTCCATTATTCTTTTTCTATTTCCAAAATCCTCAGACATTACCGTTATACCGTTTTCTTCATCTACCTTAACATTGACAACATTATCCACTAAAGTCATGGAATTAAGAACAGATATAAGCAAATCCCTGTCAAACTTAACCCTCGACGATTTCTCGAATTTGTTACATACGTATTCGTAGTTAGGATACTGTTGTTCTACGTTCATATCCGATATAATCACATTATCAAAACATAAAAACGTCCTAATACCATCTGTGGAAATACTGATCTCCGTATCTTTATCAGATAGAAAGCGGTATAAGATGGAAGCCGCGACCTCGCTTAGCATAATTGACCTTTCTTCTACCGCATTAGCATACTCTTTCCTATTTATAAACAGACGGAACATATCAGTAGAAACAATGTCAATATAGTCCTTCTTTACATTAAGAAGAATCGAGCATATAGCCGGTCTAAATTTATCCGATCCAACAAACGCAAAAGATCTTTTCATAGACTGAATGAAAGATGAGCTCATAACACGAATGCCATCACCTACAGGATAAAAGAAATCAGGGAAAGCCTTATCCTCAATCCAAGTAGAAGAAAAAGATCCTCTATCGTATTTAAAAACGATACTGTAATCGTTTTTAATCTCTATCTCTATATCCTGGTTATGATTTTTAAAAAACGAAATAAGAGTCCCGGCATCTACTAAAATAGCAAAATTCTGGTCACAAGAAATATCAGTATTCACATCGAAAATATCATCCGTATATGTTATACGTTCGTTCATGGCTTGTATCCGGATATGATCAAAATATAAAGTAATTTTTATATTCGATGTGACACAATCCTTTAAGACCTTATCAAACATCTTTGAAATGCTTGAAAGTTTCTCATTCATTAGTATGCCAGGAACTCTTACTTTCATTTTTTTAAAACTTACGATTATGACTATCTAACACTGCAAATGTATTATTTTAAAATCTAATTTTGAATTAATTGGATTTAAAATGATTTAAAATAGATTAAATGGTTCTTCTTGCTGCTTCTGCTATCAGCATCGCGTCAACTATACCGTCATGAGCGGTCTTACATCTTTCGTTTTTAACGAACGTATCGTTTGGCCAAAGCCTTTTAGCGCAAGCTAATGACGTTTTCTTAGTATTTACCTTACTGGCTTCCATAACCTTATCAGAATGCGTCCAAACCAATTTCTGCCATGTTTTAGGGGCTATGAAATTAACGGAGCAACTTATGTCCGGAAATACCATACAGAGGGATAGGAACAGCCCATGCAGTTGGCCTTTGTTCTCCATGAGAGAAGCTGTAGAGGACGTGCTGACCCCGTACAGGGCGTGGACGTCCTCTATGACAAACACTACCCTATCAGGATTGTTTTCTACGATCGTATCCCGGCAAAAAACATATTCTTTAGTCAAGTCTACCGGCCCTGAAGCTGATATTCTTGGAGTGGAGATTCTTGATATTAGTTTACTGTCTTGATCTATGCAGGCTATGGCTCCATCTTTTCCCGGATCTGCTGCTATATATAACACCATACCTACACTAATTTAAACTCATGTCGATTTTACCAATGCTGCCATCATCTTCAAAACCTCCATTGTTAGTAAGTTCGTAATCAATAGCCACAGCGCCGTTACCAAGAATGTAAAATCCTTTAAACATCTTTCCTATCTCAATAGGATACACGACATTTACGTCCCTTCCAATATCCTCAAACGGCATAGCGATATCTTCTGTATTAGCATCCTTCTGTTTTGCTAATACACCAACGGGTATATTTTCACCTTTTATAGATGCGTATGTAACCATATACAGAACATCGTTATTAACAAACGCCCTATCACTACTTACCTTATCCAAGCTGACATATATAATATGTTTTATAAAACTATTGATATCTCCACATATGTTAATAGCTTCTACCTCTTTAGGAATAACGACTTCCACTTCTTCTGGTTTTATATTTTTCTTTTTCATTGCATTAATCTTTTTGTATTTTGCTTTACTTCTTCAACAAGATCCTGATCTTTCATCATCTCTTGCTTAAGTTTCTCATTCTCCTTAATTCTTTTCACCCTATCGGCAAGAATCTTCTTATATTTCTTATCCGAGATCTTTATAAACCAAGGACAGTTCCTTGATGGAATCCTTTTACATGGGTAATCAGTGAGACCGTTAGGTCCAAACTGCTCGCATCGGTTACATTTCTCTTCGCCCGTCATTGTAATTATACTTTAGGAAAACATTCTTCAAGTTCTCTATAAGAGCACTCTACTACAACAGAATCTCCTTTAGGGAGAAATACTAAAATAGAATCGATAGAAAAAACGCTATCTACTTTTCTTACAAGTTGGCCATGCTTGTAAGAAGACATGACCAACCTAATCCCATACGAATCTGAATAAGATCCTTTCCTACATGGAATTATGTTTTCAACGATATAATCAAAACCTCCGATATTAACTTCATCTCCAGCATTGATTTCCATGATAGGAACCATTTTAACTCTACGATCTATGCTTATTTTCATTTAGCGACTTCGAATTTGATTTGCTCCTTTGGTTCATAATTCCATACCTCAAAATCATCCGGAGTGAAATCATAGAATCCTTTCCCTTCCATACGAGACGAGATAGTAACCTGCGGAACCGGCCCGAATAGGGATCGACGAAGGAGCTCGTTTGCCTGCTCTTCGTGCCGGTCATATACGTGCATATCTTGAATGAAGTGCGTAAAAATAGCCGGCTTCAGGCCTGCGTCGTGAGCAAACATCATCATCAACGCCGCGTACTGTGCTACGTTCCATAGACCGGCAACAATAGCATCCTGGCTGCGCTGATAAAGCGTCATATACAGCTCATCTCCTTTAACAGATAAATTAATCTGAAACGCACATTCTTGAAGAGGCTTAAGACTATTGGTTTCAGGATCGAACATAGATGCTACTATTCTTCTTGACGAACGATCATTCTTGAGTGACCAAAGAATGAAGTCTGTTTGGTTAAGAAAACCGTAAAGACCATCATGGATATCTGTCATACCCTCTGGAGCTTTTCCGGTTCCCATATAAACATGTCTGTTCACCATATCTCCATAACATCCTTCGATCTTTCCATTATCATCAGCCCACTGATCCCATATATGAAGACCAAGATCTTTGATATCTACCGATCTTTTTTGCCAAATCCACAATATTTCTTTTATGGAGTTTTTAAGATTAGTAGGTCTAAGTGAACCAAGAGGAAATTCCCGACGAAGATCGTACTGGTTACATACTTGCAGGATACGCTTCACCTTGACGTCTGTCCCGTCACCGTAGACCGGACGCTTTACCTCTTCCCACGGCTGGCTCATTATAAGAGCCAAATTGTCTTGAAATATTTTATCTACTCTTGCCATATTCTTATTAGGTACTTATATACTATAGTATCACCATCTCAAGGTTATGCCAACAAACAAGGATTATTGAAAATTCTAAGAGGAATGGTTATAAAGACGATTAATTTCTTCTTGTTCTAAACACGGACCACCTACAACTTTCTCTGTCGCTTTTCTTTGTCTAACAAAATCTTCAGCTTAGGAAAAAGTTGTAGCATAAATATATCCGCCATACTTTCCTCCATTGATTTCAAATTCTGTCACAAACTTCTTTTGTTTTTCTTCTTTTGTTTTCATAACTGTATTTTTTTTATAAATTAAATTCTGCAAAATCTATTTCAGATCCGGTTGATAAATTGATTATTGATTTTTCAAGATCTTCCATTGGAATAGGATCAACGATTCCTTCGTTTGAAAGTGTTTTATTATAGAAATCAATAACCACCGGATCACTTGTCTTTACCATTTTAGGGATAGGTTGACGAAGATACATTCCATCTAAGCTTTTCACTCTGGAAAGTGCCGTATATAACTGTCCTGTTTCAAAAGAGTTCGATACGTCCATCATGGCAGCATCTAACGTAAGACCTTGGCAGCGATGAACAGTTATCGAATAACCGGCTTTTATTGGATACTGAACAATAGAACCAATAACTTCAGATTCTACCTTGTACCCATTTCTGACGTATTTTACCTTATCAAACGAACATGGTGTGATAATAACCTTAACATGCTCTTCATCTTTAGGACGATCAAGAACTACTTCAATCTCCCCATTTTTAATAGAAGACACAACGCCAAGAGATCCGTTTACGTACTCTCCTCCGTTTCTGGTAATCATAACCCTGGAACCTTCTTTTATAAGAAGCGTCTTTTCAACAGGAGCTTCTTTAGGATAATCACCTTTTATAATGGCTTCGAATTTTCTTAATGATCCAGGTACGGAATTTATCCTCATTTCATTAATGGCCGTAGCCTTGGCATTAGTCGTAACAATCTCAACATATCCTGCGCCATTTTCAGGCTGAATACATCTACTGTTTAGCGTAGTAAACACATCATCATCCATATGACCATCACGTACCTTATTAAGGATGCTAATGAATTTCTCATCTTTCTGACGATATATTTTTTCAAAAGACACCATTTCCATCCCAGAAGCCATAAGAGACTTCGAACTAAAGAAATAAGATGTATCGTATATTTCTCTAAAAAAATCCTCTTTAATCACAGGAGGAAGCTGAAACAGGTCGCCTACCATAATAAGTTTCACGCCACCAAACGGATCCTTGTCTCCTCTTGCATGACGAAGAATGTCCGCAACATTATCAAGAAGATCAGGACGAACCATAGAAATCTCGTCTATGATAAGATATTTTATATTCTGTAAAATCTTTTCGGATTCTCCTCTGAACTTGTTTTCACAATTGTCCATAAACTTGCCATTCCTTATTTCAGGAATGTAAGGTTGCATACCGATTCTGAAAAAAGAATGAATGGTTTGGCCACCTGCATTAACAGCAGCAATACCAGTAGGAGCGACAACAACCGCATTTTTTAATGCCGGTATAATACGTTTAAGGAAGAATGTCTTCCCAGATCCGGCCCTACCTGTTATAAAAAGCGGTTTAGGTGACTTACAAATAGACTTAATAGCCTTTCCTTGAGCGACATTACCTTCAGACATAACTGAACGAAGAACGCATTCCATTAGTTTTTTGTTGTAACTTATAGCCATATTTTCCTGATTTTGTTCTACAAAACAAAAGTATGAAGATAAGATAAAACATAAAACATAAAATGAATTAATTAGAATTAAAAAGAAATAATAAATTAGATAAGTGGCTTTGTGACAAATTCTAACATTCTATTCTAACATATCATTTCAATAATCATATCATCTTTATTTTTAGGCATTACCATATTAACAACATGCCCCAATACAGAATAAGACCATTGTCTATATTTTCGAATAAGTTTTCGAACAAAAAACTCGTCATAATCCTCCTCCATATCATATATGGCACATTCTTCTAATATTTGTTCCTTTTTTATATTAAGAAATAATAATGCTTCTCTTATATAATCCCTTATTCTTCTGAACTTTAAATCATCTCCAAATTTACTAAGTATCAAATCCTTAATTTTAATAAGTAGATTTATCTTAAATCTTCCATCTTTAGTCATAAACTTCCTCACTCCCCTTCTCTTCTTTAGGTTTTGAAGAATAAATTCAGCTACAGCACATACCTTCGATTTCGTCCTCTCCTTTCTCGCTGTATCACATCTTCTCTCTCCCCTTACTTTTTTAACACAACGAAACCTGGTTTTACTAACAAACATATCTCGATATTTCTCTCTGGCATTCTTGAGATATCTTGCGTACCCTATTCTTTTTACTTCTCTTATCTCACTTATGACAACATTTGTTATATAATTAAGATCCTCTATGCGAGTAGTTGTAATACCAAAATATGTCACTCTGAAAAAATAAACAATACCAGACGCTAACCTATCATAATCTACTTGAATGCTTGAAAACGGGTTTGCATTGGCTAAAATATACGCTACTGTTTGCATCTTGAACATCCAATACATATTGGAAGGAGCCTCCCATACACCAGTCTCTTCAAACTTTTTAATTCTATCTTTATGCCACTCATCTCTGGCATATTTAGGAATACCAGGAAAAATCAATGAGTTTTTAGACTGTCTGATAGCCATCTTCCCTTCCGATACCTGACGAGCCTCAGAAGGTGTAAGCGAGAAATTTCTCCTTAAAAGCGAAAAATTTGATTCACCATTAATTGTAATTGAAATTATGTCGATATCTTTGTTCATCTTTGTTTTTTTTTATTTCTGCAAATATAGCAGAAATAAATATACGATGTATGATACACGTGTATTTATTTAAAGCTCCGGTCTGAGATAGATAGGAGCTTTTATTATTGTTGACATTATTTAACAAACAAAGTGGTTTGTAATAGTCTCATTTTCAGCAAGTGGCAATCTGGATATATAACATACTTCGTATGTATATAGCAGAAAATAAATTTTCAACTATATAATAGCTTAAACGGATTTAATCTATTTACTTTCGGGAACACTCATGCGGTTCCCGCATTCGTATCCCCTTCTATGTATAATTATTACACTACATAGCAGAAAATAAATTTTCAACTATATAATAGCTTAAATGGATTTAATCTATTTACTTTCGGGAACACTCATGCGGTTCCCGCATTCGTATCCC
>ERZ779645.935-NODE-935-length-15009-cov-1.707169_pt1 | contig 15009 bp, 9 predicted proteins | sample MGYA00511103_ERZ779645 | MGnify/ENA primary metagenome ERZ779645 (study PRJEB29588, sample SAMEA2158521) | human gut metagenome | biome: human gut; feature: human-associated habitat; material: faeces | place: Denmark | collected 2008/2010 ...
TGCACAGTCATTAACTAATAAGCCGATGAAGGGTATGCTTACAGGACCTGTAACTATATTAAACTGGTCTTTCCCAAGAGAAGATATAACTATAAAAGAGTCAATATTGCAGATTGCACTTGCAATAAGAGATGAAGTTCTAGACTTAGAGGCGGCAGGAATTAAGGTAATACAGATTGATGAGGCAGCATTAAGAGAGAAGCTTCCACTTAGAAAGTCAGACTGGTATAATGAATATCTTGATTTTGCAATTCCTGCTTTCAGGCTTACACACAGCGGAGTAAAGAATGATACACAGATACATACACATATGTGCTATTCAGAATTCACAGATATAATTCCAGCAATAGACGATATGGATGCTGATGTTATCACATTTGAAGCTTCACGTTCAGACCTTTTAATATTAGATTCTTTAAGAGAGAATAATTTTGAGACAGAAGTAGGACCGGGAGTATATGACATACATTCTCCAAGAGTTCCATCAGTTGATGAAATTGTTAATGCGTTAAATATAATGCTTACTAAAATCAGCAGGGACAAACTCTGGGTTAATCCAGACTGCGGCTTAAAGACACGAGGTGTAAAGGAAACAGATGCCAGCTTAAGAAATATGGTTGAGGCGGCTAAGATAATAAGAAACAGATAAATAAGTTATAGGCAGAGCCTGTTCCTCTTGAAAGATTATACTTAAGTCCACAGTGCAGATTTGCATCTTGTGAAATAGGTAATAAGCTTACAGAGGAACAACAGTGGGCAAAGCTTAAGCTTGTAAAAGAAATCGCAGAAGAAGTATGGGGATAATCCAATCTATCTTACAGAGATTTCTTCATTACAGTAAAGACAGCGGTATTTGCCTGATGGATACAGCTTGAAAATGTGTTCACAGCCCGTTTCGATACTTGTAATACAGCGTGGATTTTTACATTTTATAACATTGGTTAAGATTTTAGGTGGAAGAGGATGATATTTTTTATCAACTTTTCCATCTTTAATTATAATCAGAGTTATCTGTTTATTAATGTAACCAAGAATATCTAATCTTTCAGGAAGCTTGGTTCCTTCTATCTTGATTAAATCTTTACAGCCGTACTTTTCGCTTTTTACATATTGAAGGAGTGCAACAGAATGTGACTGTGCATCAAGGTTTAAAAGGCGGTATATATCTAACCCCTGTCCAGCAGGGATATGGTCGATTACTACACCATTTTGCAAAGAATCTATATTTAACATTATAATCTCCATTCTATTTTACTATAGTACTTTTTTTCCTGTGAGTGGGTCTGTAAGTTCAAGTAAACTCATAATAAGAGCCATACGGATATATTTGCCATTCTGCACCTGTTCAAAATAGGCGGCACGCTTATCGGTATCAACATCAGTTGATATTTCATCAACTCTTGGCAGAGGGTGAAGAACCGGCATATCGGCAGGGGCAAGCTGTAATTTCTCTTTATTAAGTATATAAGTATCTTTTAATCTTATATAATCATCTTCATTAAAGAAACGCTCACGCTGTACCCTTGTCATATAAAGCACGTCAAGCTCTGGGAGTGTATCTTCAAGGCTTCTTACTTCTTTATATACTGATTTATTAGGAATAAGAGTATCTTCTATAAGATAATCGGGAACTTTTAATTCTTCTGGTGATATAAAATAGAACTTATTGTCATTGAAACGTACAAGGCTGTTCACAAGAGAATGTACAGTTCTTCCAAATTTTAAATCACCGCAGAAACCAACAGTCAGGTTATCAAGACGTCCCTTTCTATGGCGTATTGTCATCAGGTCAATTAATGTCTGGGTTGGGTGGTTGTGACCGCCGTCACCAGCGTTGATAACTGGAATTGATGAATACATAGAAGCTCTTAAAGGCGCCCCTTCTTTTGGGTGGCGCATTGCAATAATGTCGGCATAACAGCTTACAACACGGGCGGTATCTGCGACAGTTTCGCCCTTGGTGGCACTTGACTGGTTAGCACCGGCAAAGCCTAAGGTCTTTCCTCCAAGGCTTAACATTGCTGACTCAAAGGATAAACGAGTTCTTGTGCTTGGTTCATAGAATAAAGTAGCAAGCTTTTTGTCGTCAGCAACGTGGCTGTAGGCTTCTTCATTAGAAGCAATCCTGTCAGCTAAGTCTAAAATGCTTATTGTTTCATCAAGTGTAAAATCAAGAGGGTCAATTAAATTTCTCATAGCCATTCTCCCTTTGTTAAATATTGGTTTCTCTCTGCCCCGACAGATATGAACTGGATTTCGTGATTAAGCAGCTTTTCAAGCTTTTCAATATAATTTCTTGCATTATCAGGAAGTTCATCATATGTGCGGTATTTTGATATGTCTGTAAGCCAGCCTGGCATAAGTTCAACAACAGGCTTGTACATATCTATATTGTCTGTCGGGTCAAATTCTGTTACGACAGTATTTTTATATTTATAACCTGTTATAATAGGTATTTCTCTCATATAGCTTAAGATATCTAATTTGGTTAATGCTATTAAATCTGAATTCTGGCATTTAAGGCCGTAAGCACTGGCAACAGCATCAAATGGTCCGACACGCCTTGGTCGTCCTGTAGCAGCACCATATTCGCCGCCGTATTTACGAAGGAGCTTCTGCCATTCTTCAGACATTGCATTTTCTGCAACAAATGGACCAGCACCTACACAGGTTGAATAAGCTTTTAAGACACCGACAATATGGTTAAGTGGGGCATAAGGTATGCCAGCACCTAAAGGGCCATAGGCAGCTATTGTAGATGAGCTTGAAGTGTAGGGGAATATACCATAATCAATATCCCTCATAGCGCCTAACTGGGCTTCAAGAACTACTTTTTTATTATCAGCTAAGGCATTATTTAAGAAAATGCCTGTATCACATATATAATCCCTGAATATATCTGCTTGTTTTTCACACCACGATAAGAGAGCAGGATATGACATTGGTTCCTGATGATAACAGCCGGCAAGTTCAAGATTTTTTGCATCTAATATGGTTTTAAGCCTTGCTTTAACATTTTCATTATCAAGATGAAGAAGGTCGGCAAGACGAAGTGTCTTCTTGCGGTATTTATCACTATAGGCATAAGCAATGCCCCTGCGTGTAGAACCAAATGCACTGCCTGTTGCAGATAACCGGTTTTCTTCAAGTTCATCTTGAACCTTGTGCCAAGGCATAGATATAGTGGCATGTTTTGAAAGCTTCAGATTATCAGGAGTTACAGATATTCCTTTTTCTTTGATTTGTTCAGCTTCATTTGAAAGATGTTCAAGGTCAATTACCATTCCATCACCGAGAACACATACAACATCAGGGTGAAGTATTCCAGATGGAAGAAGATTAAGAACGAATTTCCCTTTATCAGTGACTACAGTGTGACCGGCGTTATTACCGCCCTGATAACGGACAACAATATCAGCCTGCTCAGCTAACAAGTCAATTACGCGGCCTTTGCCTTCATCACCCCAGTTAATTCCTGTTACAGCAGTAAGCATATAAGCATCTCCTTTAAAATATAGTATAGGTTGTAGTTGGTAAAATGTAACTTTTAATAATGATAATAAATTTTAGTTGCTTTTATTACCAAGTAAGGAGTATACTATTGAAACAATGATAAGTAAAAAGTATAATTGATATGGTTTTGATTATTATTTGATATAACTGTGATACTTATAGCTAGTGAAAGGGTCAGATTATATGAATGTTAATTACGAATATTATAAGATATTTTATTATGTAGCCAAATACAGTAACTTTACTAAAGCTGCACACGCATTAGGTAACAGCCAGCCGAATATAACAAGGGCTATGAATTGTCTTGAACAGCAGCTTGGCTGTTCGTTATTTATAAGAAATAACAGGGGAATTCAGCTTACTCCTGAGGGTGAGAAGCTGTATACACACGTATCCGTTGCGATGAGCCAGTTATTAGAAGCAGAGGAAGAATTATCTGACAGCTCAAGCCTTACAACAGGAAGCGTATCAATTGGTGCAAGTGAGACAGCACTTAATATATTCTTGTTAGATAAGCTTAAAAAGTTCCATATTAAATATCCGGGAATACGTCTTAAAATATATAACCATTCGACACCTCAGGCAATAGAAGCTGTAAGATCGGGAATTATAGATTTCGCTGTTGCATCTTCACCTGTCAATGTAGAAGCACCTCTTAAGCAGATAATGTTAAAGACATTTAAAGAAATTCTTGTAGGAGGTACTACGTTTACTGCATTGGGAAGTCAGGAATTATCATTAAATGAGTTAAAGAATTATCCTTTGATATGTCTTGGCAGGGAAACAATGACATTTCAGTTCTATAATGAATTATTCTATAAAAATGGAATTGAATTACTGCCAGATACTGAGGTAGCTACAACAGACCAGATACTCCCACTTGTGAAAAATGAGCTTGGTCTGGGCTTCGTGCCTGAACTTATGGCACAGGAAGCCCTTAGCAAGCGTGAAATTGTAAAGATATCGTTAAAAGAAACGATTCCTGAAAGAAATGTGTGTATGGTATATGATTACCAGCATCCTTTAAATTCAGCGGCAAAAGAATTAAAAAAGATGATTATGGAAGAGTAGGAGATAATGACAGGTATTATCTTATTAAAAGATATGCCGTGTATCCTACATATAGAAACACGCATACAATTCCCTCCCATCTGTTCATAGTCTTTTTGGTTCTTGCAAATACATAAAGAATGACTGCTGACACAAGAAGTATTATACAGTCGATAATTGACTCTGATAATACATTCAGCGGGCAGATTGTTGCAGACATTCCTAATATGAATAGTATATTAAAAAGGTTAGAGCCTATGGCATTACCGAGTGCAAGTCCGCTGTCGCCTTTTCGTGTCGCTGTGATAGAGGTAACAAGTTCAGGAAGTGATGTACCAATAGCGATTATTGTAAGTCCTATAAAATTCTCACTGACACCGAAATCTTTAGCGATAAGACAGGCATTATCAACAACAAGTGTTCCACCAAATATTACAGAAATAAGTCCGCCTATGATAAATATAAGACTCTTAGGCAGAGAAAGTATTTTACATTCATCAGCAGTTTCACGGTTTTTAAGTGCTGATATAGCCATACTGATGAGTAAGATTATTCCCTCAATATGGTTAATATGTCTGTCAAGAAGCATAATGCAAAGAATTGCTGTTACGATAATGTTAAGTGGCATATCTCTTTTTAAAATCTCAGGATTAGTCTTAAATCCAGCCATAAATGCACATACACCGACAACGACAAGACCATTAAAAAGGTTAGAACCTATAACATTGCTTATTGCAATATCGTTGCTTCCAGCGAGTGCGGCATTAACACTTACAGAAGCTTCCGGGGCACTTGTTCCCATAGCAACAATCGTCAGTCCTATAATAACGCTTGGTACCTTCATAATTCTTGCAAGTGACGAGCTACCATCTACGAAAAAGTCAGCTCCTTTGATTAACAGCACGAATCCAATGAGTAGTAATAAATATTCCATATTAAGTCCTTTCCTGCGGCAAAAGAAACATTTATTAATCTTTATACAAAAAAAGCCTTTTACCACATCAAAAAAATGATTGATAAAAGTCTCGTTACTCACTAATAATAACCGGCCTTGCAGCGTGATGACGATTATTATTACATCTAAAGATGCTAACTACTCCCTTTGTTAATATAATAGTATATGGACAAATTGTCTGTCAACAACTAATTATAAAATATAAATTGTGAAAGCAATAATGTACTATGAATATAGATAAAAATGTGGTATTATAAAAACATCATTTAAGTATTTGTGACGACAATAGAATATAGAAATCAATGATAAACTAACATCAGTGAAAGGACAATGCATATGCAGGAGTATGATGAATCATTTTTCAGGGCGAAAGCCAACAAAAGAGCAGGTATAACCTGGCTTGCTCTTATTTTTATTGCGACCATATATTATGGTATCAAGACAAAGAATGGGGAAATTGCAAGGGGATATTTTATAGCATTTACAGTAGTAGGCTGGGTTACTTACATAACAGGATATATAGTATCTATGATTAAGGGTAAGGCAGCTAAAGAGTACAAATGGGTATTAGGTATATGTTATCTTTTATTCTACGCTGTTATAGCATGGACAGCACTCGATAAGATTTCTTATATATTTATTCTTCCATTATTATCAATTCTTATATTGTACAAAGATCCTAAGTTTATAAAGATGATTATGTGGTTTACATTGTTTGTATTAATCAGCAGTAATATTTACAAAGGTGTGGCTAAGGGAATGATGGATTTTGTTGCAAGTGAGGAGTGTGCACTTCAGTTTGCGATTGTATTATGTTGTTTTGCTTGTACTAATATGGCGATAAGACATCTGGTTGAGTCAGATGGTGCACTGACGGGGTCGATTGAATCGGAGCTGGCACAGGTTGTACAGACAGTTGAGCAGGTTAAAGATGCAAGTAATTCAATTGTTGATGGTGTTACAGTTGTAAGAGAACTTGCAGATGAGAATAAACAGGGTGCTAACAATGTAGTTAAGGATATGGGAACACTTGCAAAGAACAATGGTATCCTTAATGATAAGACAGTTTCATCAATAGAGATGACTAAGGTTATTGATACTCAGGTGAAAGATGTATCAGATCTTATGGAGGAATTCTCAAAGCTTATTGAGAAGTCAGTTGAACATGCTGACTTAAGTGCTGATGAGCTTACAGAGGTTGTTGAAATTACTAACAGAATGTCAGCATTATCAAGCAAGATTGAGACTATTCTTGAAACATTTAAGAAGGAATTTGAAAATGTTAAGCAGGAGACAAGTACTATTGAAGGAATTACTTCACAGACTAATCTTCTTGCACTTAATGCTTCAATAGAGGCGGCAAGAGCAGGAGAAGCAGGAAAGGGCTTTGCTGTTGTTGCTGACCAGATAAGAAGCTTAAGCAGTGGAACTCAAGACTCTTCTAACAGTATTATGGAAGCACTTTCACATCTTGAGGCTACATCAGATGAAATGCTTCAATCAATTACAGAAACAGTTGAACTTATACAGCTTAACATTGAGAAGGTATCAACAGTTAATAAGTCAGTATCAGATATAACGAGTGATGCAACAAGCCTTGGTGATAATATAAAGGTTGTTGACAGTGCAGTTAAGCAGGTTGAGAATTCTAATGAGACACTTACTGCTAATATGAATCAGGTTGGCGAAATAATGCAGATAATGACAGAGAGCATTAATAATGCAGAACAGACAACTAAGACGATGCTTAGCAAATATGAAGCAAGTGCCAAGAGTGCAACGGATATTGAGTCTGTTGTCGGCGAACTTATGGAAGAACTTGGTATCGGTGGATTTATGAATGTTTCCGATATAAAGAGCGGTATGAAGTTCAGAATGGTTATTGAAGACCAGACTAATGCCAAGGAAGAATACACAGGTGAAGTTGTTGACAGAAAAGACAATAATGTATACATAAATATTAATAACAGAGCAGCATTTGATGATAAGAGAAGAAATCTTAAGTGTTCATTTAACGCTGTTGTAGATAATGTATTATATTGCTGGAATGGTATAGCAATACATAATGTCAAGGCAGGAGAAAAGGGACAGTTCAAGCTTACTATTGATACTAACCCACAGGTATATAACAGAAGAAAGTATCCAAGAATGCCACTTGACAATAAGTGTACAATAAGCGTTGATGGTACAGATATAACATATTATGGACACATGGTTAATATTAGTGCTAATGGTTTTGCTTTTTCAGTTAATGACTCATCGTTTGAAAATATGAAGGGTAAGAATATTGTTATCGAGATTGATAATTTCGATGTTATTAAAGACAAAGAAATACAGGGCTGTATAATAAGATGTTCTAATGATGAGGGTAATTATATTGTCGGCTGTAGAATGCCAGAGGACAGCAATGAGATTAAAGACTATGTAAATAAGAATTATAGTGAGTAATAAAGCAGGAGTTGGTTGTTATGTCAATTAAGTCAGTTGGAATTATAGGTGCAGGTGCGGTAGGTTCTTATGTTATATGGGGACTTTCAGATGTTAAGGATATAAAGCTTGGAGTTATAGCCTCAGGTGAGAGAAATCAAAAGCTTAAGGCTGATGGCTGTAAGATTAATGGTAATGTATACCGTCCAGAAGTATGGACACCTGACGAAGCCAAAGGTGTTGATTTATTGATAGTATCATTAAAATACGGAGCACTTCCAGCGGCACTTGATGATATAAAAGCTGCAACTGGTGATAATACTACAGTTATGAGCCTTATGAATGGCGTGGACAGTGAGGAGATTATTGCTGGTAAGATAGGTTCTTCACATATGCTGTATTCACTTATCAAGGTAGCTTCATCACATAAAGAAGGACAGGGTTATGTATTTAATCCAGACACAACTCTTGGAATTATATATGGAGAGCTTAACGCACCATTTGACAGTGAAAGAGTACGTATGGTTAAGGAACTGTTTGAAAGAGGTAATATACATTTTCGGGTAACAAAGCATATTAAAGAGGAGATATGGTGTAAGTTCCGACTTAATGTGTGCAATAATCTTCCGCAGGCTATTCTTGGGGCAGGTGTTGGCTGTTACAGGGATAGTGTTCATATGAAGGCAATCAGTGAAGGTCTTCGTAAGGAGCTTGAGGCAGTTGCACTTGCAAAAGGAATTGACATAAGCATTGTTGAGGGTTCTTCCGGCAGGGGCAGTGCAGTCCTTCCAACAGCGAGATATTCAACATTGCAGGATATTGATGCCAAAAGACATACGGAGATAGATATGTTTTCAGGTGCATTAATGAGAATGGGAAAAGAGCTTGGAATTCCTACACCATATAATGAGTACACTTATCATATGATAAAAGCTATTGAAGAAAAGAACGATGGCAGATTTAATTACAATAGTGATAATGAAGAGCTTACATGGGCGAAATAGTTATGACTGAGAAAGAAAAGAAGAATTCGTGAGTACTAAGAATAAAAGGTCTTTTTCTGATTACAGAAGAAGACCTTTTAAGTATTTATTTTATTAAAGATAAAACTCCAGTTGATACAAGCTTGGTTACAAGCTTAGCCATTTCGCGTGGGGACTCAGGATTATCGCTTGAGAGCCACTGTTCGATAAGACCGACACAGCCGTAAAGTATAAAATTACCGTAATATTTACAGTTAATTGAAAGTTCAGGCGATAATTTACTGATTTCGGTCTGTATGCAGTACATATTATAAAGCTGGTGTATTTTCATAATAAATGAAATGTCACCATTAGGACCTATAAGCACGCGGAAAAGTTCGGCATTATCGCTTACAAATTCAAATATATCTAAGAATAAAGGATAAGGAAAATCCTTTGTATTCCTGGCATTATATTTTTGAAATATCTGTATGAACTTGTCGCTAAGCTCCTGTTCTATAGAGGCGAGCATATCGTATATATCTTTGTAATGCAGATAAAACGTGCCCCTGTTAATATCTGCCAGTTCACATAATTCCTTTACAGTTATGTCTTTGATGTTTTTTTGTTTCATCAGAGTGGAAAGGCTGTGAATAAGCAGTGTTTTAGTTCTCATTACACGTCTGTCTATATTATTTTCCATATATTACCCTTTCTTAAATCTTTCTTAATTAATTGACATATATCAACACAATGTCTATTAATCAACACTTTGTGCAAAACTGATTATTGAGCAAATATTATATGATAATTATAATTATTCTATAAAAATAATCAACACTATGTTTATAAACACAATAAGCAAAATGAAGAAAGGACGGTACATTTAAGAAACTGATTAATAATTAAAGTTTATTGAAGATTATTAGGATATTTAGTGAATTATATGTACAGAAGAATTTATGAAGGAAAAAGAAGAAAAGCAAAAGGGTAATTTTTGGCTTACGGCAGCCACATTTATTGTGAATAAACGTAAAGCAATAGAAATTCTTTTTATTCTTGCGATTATTTATAGTGTGTTATCTATCAATAAAGTACAGGTCAATCAGGATATTACATCATACCTGCCAGCCGATAGTGAGACAAGACAGGGATTGTCTATTATGGACGAACAGTTTGTTACATATGGCAGTGCTAAGGTTATGCTTACCAATGTCACCTATAATCAGGCAGACGAGCTTGTAAGCGAACTTGAGGACATTGATGGAGTTAAGCAGGTAACATTTGATGACTCATCAGACCATTATAAAGGTACAGATGCTTTGTTTGATATTACATTTGATGGAACGGAAGATGAGGATATAAGCAAACAGGCATTGAATGATGTCAAGGATACGTTATCAGATTATGACGTATATGTTTCAACGGAGGTTGGTTCGGAAGAAGAAAGTGCGGAATCACTGTCAAAGGATATGAACATTATTCTTGTACTGGCAGTAATTATTATAGTAGTTGTGTTAATGCTTTCAACAAAGGCATATCTGCAAATTCCAGTATTGCTCATAACATTTGGTGTTGCGGCAATTCTTAATATGGGAACTAATTACTGGTTCGGTACTATTTCGTCTATCACCAACTCGATAGCAGTAGTGTTACAGCTTGCACTGGCTATTGACTATGCGATTATTCTCTGCGACAGATTTATGGAGGAGCACGAAACGCTTAATGCAGAAGAAGCGGTAAAGGTTGCACTCTCAAAGGCTATTCCAGAGATTAGTTCATCATCACTTACAACTGTATCAGGTATGGTTGCAATGATGTTTATGCAGTTCAGGCTTGGTTATGATATGGGTATTATATTGGTTAAGGCCATTATTATAAGTCTTATATCAGTATTCTTTCTTATGCCGGGAGTACTGCTTATATTTGCCAAGGGAATTGATAATACACATCACAAATGTTATGTGCCAAAGATTACAATTGTTGGTAAATTTGCTAATAAGACCAAATATATAATTCCACCTTTATTTATAGTATTTCTTATAGCAGCAGCTATATTTTCAAATAACTGCCAGTATATTTATGATACAAGCTCAATTGTGAGTGCGAAAAAGAGTAATGCTAAGATAGCAGAAGAAAGAATAGAGGATACATTTGGCAAGAGTAACCAGTTAGTTGTTATGGTGCCAAAGGGCGATTATGAGTCAGAGAAGAGAGTGTTAGGCAAATTAGATAATCTAAGCTATGTTACATCAACACTTGGTCTTGCAAATGTGTCAATTAATGATGATTATGTGCTTACGGATAAGTTAAATCCAAGGCAATTTGCTGAATTGATTGATATAGACAGAGAAGTAGTTGATGTGCTTTATATGGCATATGCTTATAATCAGGAGCAGTATGGTCCTGTATTTACAGGAGTTAATGATTATGAGGTTCCTATTATTGATATGTTCTTATTCCTTTATGACCAGTATAAGGAAGGTTATGTAACATTAGATAGAGATTTGGACGATAAGCTTAATACATTATATGATACACTCCACGATGCACAGTTACAGCTTCAGGGAAGCGATTATTCAAGATTTGTGCTTAACCTTTCACTTCCTGTAGAAGGTCAGGAAACATACGATGCATTGGAGGAAATCCGTGGTATTGCAGCTCAGTATTATGGCACAGATAATGTAGTCCTTGTTGGTAATTCTACAAGTGACCACGATCTTGAGTCATCATTTGCATCAGATAATATTATTATAAGCGTACTTACTGCACTTTTTGTTATGATAATTCTGTTCTTTACATTCCAGTCAGCAGGACTTCCAGTGCTTCTTGTTCTTACTATTCAGGGAAGTATATGGATTAACTTTGCTGTACCGGCATTACAGGGGCAGACAGTATTCTTTATTGCATACCTGATTGTATCAGCAATACAGATGGGTGCTACAATAGATTATGCGATTGTTATATCTAACAGGTATTTGCAGTTAAAGAAGGAAATGCAGCTTAAAGATGCAATGATTGAGACACTTAACCAGTCATTCCCAACAATATTTACATCAGGTTCAATTCTTACTTGTGCAGGCTTCCTTATAGGTGAGATTGCCTCAGATGCGACAGTTGCTTCAATAGGTGTTGCACTTGGACGAGGTACATTAATATCAATTATCCTTGTATTATTCGTGCTTCCACAGATACTTTTACTTGGAGATATTATTATCGAAAAGACAGCTCTTACAATGAATATTGCAAGACCACAGAAAGAAGTTGCCGGCAGGGTAAGAGTTACAGGACACGTCAAAGGTTATGTACAGGGTGAGATTGATGCTGACATACAGGGAACATTCCAGGGACAGATGAAGGTATCAGTTGATTCACTAATTCCAGGACGTCAGGGACAGGTTACATATGATAATACAGAGAAAGGAGATGAGCAGTAATGGTAAAGCTTAATACAAAATTTAATAAAATACTTGCAGTAATGCTGTCACTGCTCATTATCTTTGCGGCATTTGGAAATATTATTCCATATATGGCACAGGCAGAGGAAGCTGACAGTGATGTCATAGTAATTTCAAGTGCCAGGGAACTTATTGAATTTGCCAATAACTGTAAATATGACAGTTACAGCAGGGGCAGGACAGTAAGACTTGCTACAGATATCAATTTATCTAATACAGATTTTAATGGAATACCATATTTTGATGGAACATTTGATGGTGCTAACCATACTATAAGAAGCTTTAATGTCGATTATAAGGGTTCAGATTATGGCTTTTTCCGTTACCTTGGAGAAAATGCTTATGTATGCAATTTTAGTGTATCAGGAAGCGTTAATACATCTGGTTCACAGAAGAATATAGGAGGAATTGCCGGTGTTAATTATGGTACAATAACTAACTGCACATTTTATGGAAAAGTCAATGGTACAACATATGTAGGTGCGATTGCAGGAATTAATAAGCCGGGTGCTAATATAACTAACTGTCTTAGTGATGCTGTTGTTACAGCAACTAACCAGACAGGTGGAATAGCTGGCAAGAATGAAGGACTTATAAGTGAATGTGTATCAAGAAGCCGCGTTAATACAGATGAATTAGCTTCATCACTTGATGTCGGTGGAGTTGATGTTGGAACATTTAATATTACACAGCACGTTGTAGACCGTAACGATATGGGTGGAATAGCAGGTAATTCATCTGGTGTTATTTCATCGTGTACAAATTATGGAACAATTGGATATAACCATACAGGTTATAATGTTGGTGGTATAGCAGGAAGCCAGAATGGAAAGATACTTAACTGTACCAACGAAGGCGATATATACGGCAGAAAAGATGTCGGCGGTATTGTCGGACAGGCAGAGCCTTATATAGAGTCTGAATATTTACAGGACAGAATTGATACAATTCAGGGCTCTGTTAATAATATAAGCAATACATTAAACAGCTTGTCAGATTCAATGAGCAGTGCTTCATCTAAGACAAGAGATTATGCAGAAAGCATTACTAACCAGTATAAGGAAGATGTTGATGTATTATCGGACTCTTTAAAAGAAGTATCTGACTCTATGCAGGATAACCCTGATACAAGAGAGTATTTTGACAATATTGATAATGCTCTTAATAAGATAAAGGACATTCAGGGTGATGATAAAATTTTATCAGACTCCCAGAAAGATGCTATCGATGAGCAGTGGGATATCATTAATGATAATCTTAAGGACATCAGTAACACAATGGCAGATTCGAGTGATACAGCAGAAGACTTTGTAAAAGATGTGTCAGACCAGCTTGGAACAGGCAATATTACAGGAGATATTCAAGGTATTGTAAATGTTCTTGATGAACAGATACAGAATATTTCTGACAGTATCAATACCATTTCTTCACAGATTAACAATATAGGAAGTACAGTGAATGATACAGCACAGCTTGTTACAAGTGATGACAGTCATATAGAAGATATTTCCACGGCGGAAAATGCAAAGAATACAGACGGTGTTATAACTAAATCAGTGAACAGGGGAACTGTATACGGTGACCTTAATGTAGGTGGAATAACAGGAACTATGAACATTGAATATGATGTAGACCCTGAGTATGATCTGGATTTAAGAAGTTCAACAAATGTCAAGCTCCGTTCAACAGTCAATGACATAGTAATATACTGTGTTAATTATGGAGAGGTTACTTCCAGAAAAGATTGTGCAGGCGGAATAACTGGTTTGCAGGAATTAGGACTTATATATGGCTGCGAGGGCTATGGAAGTGTTAAGTCTGAAACTGGTGATTACGCAGGTGGAATAGCTGGTAACAGTGTCAGTTCAGTATCAGATAATTACAGCCTTTGCAATGTTGAAAGTGACAGTTATGCAGGTGGAATATGCGGACAGGGATACACAGTTAAGAATAATGTGTCCATTGCAACAATCAGCGGTGATGGTGAGAAAAAAGGTGTGATTGCCGGAACTACTGATTCAGAAGGAAGCGTAAGAAATAACATATTTGTGAGTGACATTTTAGGCGGCATAGATGATATTAATTATAGCGGTATTGCTGATAAGGTGACTTATGATTATGTTATGTCACTTGATAATATTCCAGAAGGCTTTCATCAGATAACAATAACATTTAAAGCAGATGATTACGTTGCTGGAACTAAGGTAATAGCCTACAATGGCAATATTACAACATCAGACCTGCCATCAATACCAAAGAAAGACGGATATTATGGCGAATGGCCGGCAGATATTACAGTAAGTCCTATAACACAGAATAAAGTTGTTGAGGCAGAATATCACCTCTGGACAGAAAGTCTTGCATCTAATGAGAAAAATGCAGATGGCAAAATATTATTCCTTGCAGAAGGTAAGTTCTACAACGATGACAAGCTTGTAACCAGGACTTGTGACATAAGCGGTCTGTCAGGAGATGTAGTATATGCTTATAGCTGGCAGATATTAAGCTCTCACACAAGCCAGCAGGATACTGTTACAGGGCATTTTCTTGTAGAAGATAGTGATGGCAGCAATGAAATATGGTATGTAGATAAAGACGGCAACAACTGGGTCAAAGCAGACACGAAAAAGAACGGCAGTTACAT
>ERZ779645.936-NODE-936-length-15009-cov-1.484085_pt1 | contig 15009 bp, 12 predicted proteins | sample MGYA00511103_ERZ779645 | MGnify/ENA primary metagenome ERZ779645 (study PRJEB29588, sample SAMEA2158521) | human gut metagenome | biome: human gut; feature: human-associated habitat; material: faeces | place: Denmark | collected 2008/2010 ...
TTTCACTATCACTGCCACTTCCTGTAATGATATATTTTTCATTATTATATACAAGAAATCCGCCATATCCATAGACACCCGTTACTATATTAAAAGAACCATCAACATACGCATAGCTCTCACTCTGGACATCATTATTCTTAAGCCTGCCAATATATTCAAGAGCTTCCTGTTCAGTTGTAAAGCTTTTATATTCAGCTCCGGCATATTGGAACACCTGACTTTTACATTCATCCCATGTTCTATATATTCCTGTATTTCTGCCTTTTCTTACTGCATAATATTTAGCCGCCATTATCAACTGCCTTTCTGTTAATCTTAATACACTCTTATAACACCAGCTATATTCTTAACTGCTGAAAGTCCCTTAAATACAGCCATAGCATCATTAAAGTTCTTCTCAAGAACTTCTGCTGTTATAATAACAAGTTCAGCAACTCCGTCTTTGCCGCTCTTCTGAACTACCTGTGCTATGCTTACACCGCTGTTACCAAGAACGCTTGCAATATTGGCAAGAACGCCCTGCTTGTCTGCAACTTCAAGTCTTAAGAAGAATTTGCTCTTAGTATCTGTTATATCCTTCACTTCAAGATTCTTATAACAGCAACAGCCAATTCTTCCGCAGGAATCGTGTACTATATTTCTGCATACATCAATTATATCACCTACAACTGCACTGGCAGTCGGCATCTGTCCTGCACCTCGTCCCATAAACATTGCATCATCCATAGCCTTACCGTGTACAAATACAGCATTAAAAGCATCATTAACATTTGCAAGAGGATGATTATTAGGTATGAGCATTGGGTGAACCTTTACTTCAATTCCGTCCTCTGTATTCTTGGCAACACCTAAAAGCTTGATTACATAGCCAAATTCCTTGGCATACTTAATATCATCTGCGGAAATCTTAGTAATACCTTCTGTGTATACATCAGCAAATGTTACTCTTGAGTTAAAGGAAATAGAAGCCATAATAGCTATCTTTCTTCCTGCATCGTATCCTTCCACATCTGCTGTCGGGTCTGCTTCTGCATAACCTAACTCTGTAGCCTTTGCCAAAGCTTCCTTGTAGTCCATTCCACTCTCTGTCATCTTAGTAAGAATATAATTAGTCGTACCATTAACAATACCCATAATCTCTGTGATATGGTTACCAGTCATACTCTGCTTTAATGGTCTGATAATTGGTATTGCACCAGCTACAGCCGCCTCAAACTGAAGGTCTGCTCCTGCTTTATTAGCCGCATTGCCAACTTCCTCTCCATACTCAGCAATAAGATCCTTATTAGCTGTAACAACCTGCCTGCCAGCCTTAAGCGCCTCAAGAACATAATCCTTAGCTGGATGAATTCCACCCATAAGCTCAACAACAATGCTGATATCCTTGTCATTAATTATATCTTCCCACTTATCTGTAAGAATTTCATCTGGAATACCTTCTCTTTTCTTAGATAAATTTCTTACAAGAACCTTCTTAATAACAAGTGTTGCTCCTGTCTTATGCTTTATCTCATCACTCATAGCCTCACATAATTTGTATGTTCCAAGTCCTACTGTTCCTGCTCCAAGTATAGCTGCGTATATTACTTTATCCGACATTTTAATTATTTCCTCCATATTTTTACATTTATAAGGCCTGGCTGCCGCCACAGCAATATAATTTCATTATAATAATTCATTAATAACAGCAGTTACGATTACCACTTCAATAATTGTATTAATCTTAATTATGCCAGAGACAAATTCTATTCCGCCTCCCGACAATACACTATCCTCTTAAATTCTTAATAAACGAAGATATTCTTATAATAGATATAAGGTCACTCAGGCCCTCAACCATAAGCACAATTCCAACAAACATCATAAGTACAGTTGATGAACCAAATGGGTTAAATAATGCAACAACACCCATTAATGCTGCAACAATTGCCTCTATCCACCAGCGCTGTGCTTCCATATGATAGAATTCTATTGCATACTGAAGCTTTAATATACCGTCAATAATAATTATTATGGCAATAGCTGTTCCAAAAAATACTGCAATAGCTTCTGGTCTCATAACAAAGAATATTCCAAATGCAAGTAATGATATACCCTGTACAAGTCCGAATGATACGAATACATCTTCCCTTGACATTCTGAAATATGTCATAAGCCTTAACACTCCCCATACGCATAATGCAATTCCTACTGCCCTGCATATGATAATCTGTGATACCTCAGGAAATATTGTAAGGAAAAGACCTAACACAAATAACGCTATTGATATAATTATAAGTTCGATTTTAATTCCCCTAATCTTTTTAATCATAATGTGCCTCCATTCCTACACCCATCAAAGGTGCATATTAATATTATTAGTATAGCACAGCAAAGTATTCTTTAGCAACTTACTATATAACTACGGCAATAATTATAATGCAAAAATACCTTTCTGTTGTTAAGGATTGTCCCTGCAACAGAAAGGTATTCTTATCTTCATATAATCATTGTATTTTGTTGTTTTATCTTTTGATACTTAATGTATCCATATATATCAATATCTATATATAATTATCACAATACTGATATATTAACCCGCATATATTATGCTCTGTCCATAGCCTGTTCAAAATCTCTAGTTCCTGCAAAGATTTCGTTCTTGTATGGATTCTTCTTCTGTTCAATAGCTCTCTTAATGATAACTGAGATACAGATTACGTTAGCTACTACTGCAAGAATAGCCATTACACCCTGAGCAACTGGATATGCACCTGCGGCATTCATCTGCTCTAATGTATAATGTGTAAGTTCCATTCCTGACTTAGCTCCTGTGTACTTGTAAAGGACTGGAAGTGTAGCAAATATTCCGTCAACCTGGAATAATGGAAATACCTGTGCGAACATACACCATATTGCAAGTGTATTAGCACGGTTCTGAATCCAGCCACCCTTGTTCCATAACGCATTAGCAAATGTAGGAGCAAGAAGTAATGCAACACCACAATACCAAGTATGTGTTGGAAGGTTGTTATATGTATATGTGAAGTTCCATATATCATATGCAACAATGAACCATATTGTCATATCTGGCCATAACATATCATCCTGCTTCTTTGATGAGTAAATCCCCCACCAGCCTGTCATACAGAAGATATTGATTAAGCCTGCGATACCGTTAAGCCAGTTCCACCAGCCACCGTAAAGCCATACACCCTCGTTAGAGAACCACCAGCCGCCATTAATTCCACCTTTGATTGCTGATTCAAAATCACTACAAACAGCGATAAGAATATTAATGGCAACGATTAAGAATGGGAATACTTTAAACCATTCTGTCTTACCTATGCTCCACTTATACTTAAGCATCATAAATCCGATACAGCCTGCTGTAGCGGCATAAAGCTTAGCATAATGGAACCATCCATTCATATATCTATATGTAGTATTATTAAGTGCCCATGAAGCACCCTGTGCAGCTCCTATCTGGATAGCCACAAAATAGATTGTAAGTGCAATTGGAATTATAATAAAGAATAACAATCCACCAAATTTAGAACGTCTTGCAAGTTCGTTACAGATAACGAGTCCTGCAAAGACAAGAACACAGCCTAATAACTGGTAAATGGCACCTTCGCCATAAATCTGAAACAACATATTACACGCCTCCGATCAAATAATTGATTATATGTTATCAATATTTTACAACATTTTAATATTTTTTTCAACAATTTAATCGTTTTTTCGTATAATTTTCGATAAATTTATAACAATCATTTTGTACATCCAAATACTTTTATTCTTCTATTTCCATTTTCTCTGATGTAATTCTAATATTGCCAACAGCTTCTTTAACCTGATTTGCATACTCAAGGTTCTGTTCACTCATATTATGTACCTGCTCGGCATTGACTGTTACTTCCTGCGTAACTGCTGATAACTGTGAAATATTCTCTACAATCTTATTATTAGAGTCTGAAAGACCTGCTATTTCTTTATTAACAACATCAATATGCTCTATAAGTGTTTCTATATTCTTGTTAAGCTGTTCAAATGTATGTGCCGCTTCAATTATTCTCTCGCCCTGCTCTTTAGTTGCCTCAACGGAAGAATTAACAGATACAACAACTTCATCTGCATTATCATTAAGTTCATTAGTTATCTTAGTAATATCTTCTGTAAAATTCTTTGTCTGTTCTGCAAGCTTTCTGATTTCATCAGCAACTACAGCAAAGCCTCTTCCTGCTTCACCAGCTCTTGCACTTTCAATTGAAGCATTAAGTGCTAAAAGGTTAGTCTGGCTTGATATATTAAGTATCATTCCAGCAATATTTTCCACGTTCTTAGTCTTTTCCTGTAATCTCTGCATAGACTCAGTAACAGACTTATTAGTATCTGTTATCTGCTCAGACTGCTTTCTTAATTCGTCCATAACAACAATATTCTTCTGTATACTGTCGTTAGAATTAACAGCCAGCTCAACCATCTGATCAGAAGCCTTTCCTGTATGTTCAATAGCCTCCTGTATAGTTGTTGTCATACTGCTCTGCTCTTCTATGCTTGTCGCTGTCATATTAGTTGCCGCAGATATCTCTTTCATACTGTTAGTTACTGTATTAGTTGTATCAACGAGTTCATTGATAAGCTTATCACTCTTCTTAGTTTCATTGCTGACAACACCTGATACCATAATTATATTATCTAAAATCTCTTTTATTCTGCTATGTTCATCTTTAGCCGAATTAACAGCATCATCATTAAACAGAATTGTTAATTTACCAACTTCCAATATAACAACACCTATAAGCACTATCATAAATATTGAACATACTGCATTAACGTCCTGTCCATATATTCCCTTTGAAGCCTGCACAGCAGTTACAATTATGTATAAAATCAACATTCCTGCCGCAGTTCTTTTCAACGACTTCTTCTCATAATAAGGAATCTGAAGTATAAATATTCCAAGAATAGCATAACTGATAAAGCTTGCATCTGTCTGCACACCAATTAACAGATATTCTATTCCAATCTCAATAGTTGACATAACCTTTAAATATCTTGTCGCTGTATTCTTTCTGTAAACTATGACATTAACAGCTACAAATACAGCAATAAGTGCTGTGTTACAATACACAACTACTGATGGAATATTGTGATTAAACTGCTTCATCCACAGATAAAAAAGAAACATCAAACCAAGTAGAGAAGTCGCCACTATATAGAACCTATTCATTCTTCTGTTTCTTTCACTCACATCTGTGTATTTATATTTATCCTGCATTAAAAAAATACCTCCTCCGTATGTTACTATCTTTAATAGTACCACAAAAGGAGATATTTTTCTATAGTTTTATAATTATTTCAATTATTTCTCACTTTTATATCAGCTTTGTAAGCTTCTTATACATATCCTCAACAATCATTCTTATATCACGGCCCTCCTGAACAATTGTTATATCTGCATATTTCTCATAGAGCCTTTTTCTGTCCTCAAAGATTTCTTCTACTGTAGACTTGCCGTTGGATACAACACCTCTTTCTTTAAGGCTCCCTAATCTGCTCTCAAGCTCTTTTTCTGAAACTTTTAAATATATAACTGTTCCTATCTGCTTAAAATGCTCCATAGCCTCATCTCCATATACAGCACTTCCACCTGTTGCTATAATTGTATGCTCTGGAGATATTAAACAATTCACATCATTCTCAATCTTAATAAAGCCAGTATCGCCATTTTCTTCTATAAGCTGCTCAAGCGTCTTTTTATATGTATCCTGAATCACAATATCAGAGTCTATAAATGAATATCCTATCTTCTTGGCAAGTACAACTCCAAGTGTGCTTTTACCGCTTCCCGGCATACCTATAAGTATAATATTGTTCTTTGACATTTTACTCCTCGTTCCTTCCTGCAACTTAACTCAGCGTTACAGTACTATTCTCTATTCGTCTTTACTGTCTATTATCATCTGCAAAATGCTGACTTCTTTCATTACATCATCTAAAAGATTATTAATATTCCTGCTTCCATTAATAGTCTTATTACTGAGTTCCTGTGTATTCTCTGTGTTGGCAAGAAGCTCTTCACTGAATGCACTAAGGCTTTCTATCTGCTGTGTAATCTCATTGTTGCTTGTTGTGATATTATCCATATAATTGTATTCTTCGTCTATCTTTACCTGAATATCCCTTATGTCATCTCTTATCGCATCAAATGATTTCTTTGACTGGTTCACTAATTCCATCTGGTTCTCATTGGCCGAAAGAAGATTATTAACACTAAACCCAGCTTTCTCAGCCTGCTCTGCCAGTGCTACGATAATATTCTCTATCTCCTCTGTTGACTTTTGTGTCTCCTCTGCAAGCTGCTTAATCTGCTGTGCAACTACTGCAAAACCTGCTCCTGCCTCACCTGCTCTCGCAGCTTCTATGCTTGCATTAAGTGCAAGGAGTGCTGTCTGTCTTGTAATTCCGTTAATCATTCCAAGAATCACTTTAGCTTCTTCTGTCTTAGCTGTAAGCTCATTCATAGCACCACTTACATCACTGCCAATATCACTGCTGTTCTTTGATACATTTTCAAGCTGTTCCATATTGATATTGCCTGTCTTAGTAATATCTGTTGTTGTATCGAACTGCTTCTTGATATCCTCAATAATCGTTCTTGCATTCTCTGTAAGCTCCCCAATACTCTCTGTCATCTCAAGCTGGTTCTGCACTGTTCCTGCAAGCTCATTAGCACCTGATACCATCTGTGATACTGCAAGCTGGCTTCCTTCCGCCTGTTCCTGCATATTCTTTGACTCATCATTGATATTGTCAATCTCTTTGCAGAGGTTATCATTAGCTTTGATTATCTTATCAAGCATATCATCAGTCTTAGCCTTCTCTGCTTCAATTGTCTCAAGCTTATAAGCTGATATATGTCCAAGTACATCTGTTGTAATATAAGAAAATGCTACAACAAGTGTCATAAATGCAATCTGTATTTCATAATCAACCATATCACTGCTTGTTATTCCAACATTAACATATTGGATAATAATATATACAATATTAATAAGTGCACTTGCAATACCAACCTTTAAGGTATACTTTTTATCTGCAAACATAGATATTGCAATTATCATAGGAATTGCATAAGTAAATGAAAGAATACTTACTGATGTCCATAATACAAAGGCATATAATATTCCATAGCCTATTGCCGTAATTGACCTGACTATTTTACTCTCAGCATTTTTCTTATATGCGAATGCTGCCATAATAACCGGCACAATAAGAATAATCGAAAATACAAACACATATCCTGCCGTTCTATTTCCCTTAACAAGTTCCATTATATATGCCGCCAAAAGTACCATTGATATAATCAAGTAGCACTGCAGCAACTTTTTATTAACATAGCTTTTTTCGTTTAAATTGTTACCATCCTTAGTGTCTTTAGCCATGAGAAAATCCTCCATATTAATTGGCGTGAAGTTAAAAGTTACCAGTTAAGTTTATCTGTCTGCAGGAATTATAAATATCCATATAAGCGAGCTTATAAGAAGCATCATCGGATAGAAAAGAACCGGAAGTATCTGAAATGCTGACATCTCATAACCAAGCTCATTAACCGCTGATATAGCAACAAGCATCTGTGCTCCATAAGGAATAATCCCCTGAAATACACACGAAAATGTATCAAGAAGCGAAGCTGCTTTTCTATTGGATATTCCATAATCTGCTGCCATCTCCTTAGCGATTGGATTAGCCATAACTATCGCTACTGTATTATTCGCTGTTGCAATATCCATAGCCCCGACCAGAAGCCCCATACCAAGCTGTCCGCCTTTCTTTCCTTTAAAGGTTCTTTTAACCCAGCCTAGAAGTGCCGTAAATCCGCCATATTCCCTTATTAAGGCACACATAGCAGACACAAGAATGGCAACCATACAGGTTTCAAACATTCCAGATACGCCCGAACCCATACTTGTTATTAATTCAAATACACCAATATGACCTGTCACAAGCATAATAAATGTTCCTGTTACAATTCCTATCAGCAGCACAACGAATACATTTATTCCTGCTATTCCACCAATAAGCACGAATACATATGGTATTACCTGAACAAGATTATACTCGTGTGTTACTCTTCCTGAAATATCTGTTCCAAATGAAAGTATAAGTATAATTACAAGTGTGACAACCGCTGCCGGAAATGCAATCCAGAAGTTCTCCCTGAACTTGTCTCTCATAGCACAATCCTGTCCATTGCACGCCGCAATTGTTGTATCTGATATAAATGATAGGTTATCACCAAACATCGCACCGCCCATAACAGATGCAACACATAGTGCCATATTAAATCCAGAAGCCTCTGATACCGCAGCCGCAATCGGTGTTATAAGCGTTATCGTCCCAACTGATGTACCCATCGCTGTTGACACAAAACATGCAACAATAAAAAGCACTGCAACTGCAAACTTAGCTGGTATAAGATTAAGCATAAAATATGCCACACTTTCTGCACTGCTTCTTCCAACAACACCTACAAACACACCTGCTGTCAGGAATATAAGAAGCATAGTTATAATATTCTTATCAGCAAGCCCGCCTGCCATAATCTGTAACTTTTCATCAAAAGATACATCTCTGTTCTGTATACACGCTACAAGTATTGCCGCAAGAAATGCTACAATAATAGGTATGTTGTAAAATCCCATTGGTATCTTACATATATATTCAAATATAATGCCAAGTCCAAGGTATAGCACCAGAAATACTAAAACCGGCAATAATGCTGTTGCATTAGACTTTTTCAAAATAAAAATCCTCCAAACGTAATATATAGTTAAATTATCTTAATCTTAACTATTATATTACATTAGGAGGATTAAGTATAGTGCGAAGCTGCTATATATTAAATTTATATATTAGAATTTCTTAAATACCCTTGGTACTTTCATCTATTGTAGTTGAAATATCACTAATCCCTGAATTCATCTTAGCCATTGTGTTCTTTAAAGTTCTGGCATTTTCTGCGAAATTCTTTAATATTTGTGGAAAATTAATGAACTTCTTCTATAGAAAAAGCAGGTATTCTATAGTATAATAAACTCATATTAAGCTAAGATTTGACATTTAATTAAGTATTTATATTAGGAATTGGGGAGTAATATGATTACTAGACATTTTATGAGAACCAGGCAGCTTAAACCAGGAATGAAGCTTGACCAGACAATTCTGGACCGTACAGGACGAAACCTCGTTATGAGAGGTTCTATTCTTGACGATTATGTAATTGACTCTCTTTTACGAATGGGCATTATGAACGTATACATACAGGAGGGTGAACCTGAACCTGATAATATCGAGCAGATGATAACTCCTGAGGCTAAGAAACATATTGAACGACTCCACAAAGATGACCCTGCCAAGGTAAAGCTTTCTGACAGTGTCAAGAACCGTGTCGCTGAAGGAATTCAATACATATATGCTAACACAGAATCTGAAAAACTCTCAGACACTGCTGACAGCATCGCTTCTAACCTGATGGACGCTATTAATGCCAACAATGCAATAGCAATTGATATAAGCACACTCAAGACAAGTGATGAATACACTTTCAAGCACAGTGTTGACGTGGCAACTATGGCTATGATTATCGGCAAACAACAGTGTCTGCCTGATAAGCAGATATATGAGCTTGGTGTATCCGGACTTCTACACGATATCGGAAAGACTAAAGTACCAGCTTCAATACTTAACAAACCTGCCAGACTTACAGATGAAGAATTCGCTGTTATGAAACAGCACTCTGTATTTGGATACCATATGTTACAGGAACGTAATGAATTTAATAACGATATATGCATGGCTGTCCTACAGCACCATGAAAAGATTAACGGCAATGGATACCCTCTTGGATTTGACGCTCCAAGAATAACTCCTTATGCAAGAATACTTGCAGTTGCCGATATATATGATGCACTTGTCACAGAACGTCCTTACAAGAAAGCATTTTCCCAGAAAGATGCAATCGAGCTTATTATGTCTATGACAGAGGAGCTTGACATCAAGGCTATGAAAAGCTTTCTTGAGAGTATTATTCTGTACCCTGTTGACTCAATCGTGAAATTAAGCAATGGCGAGAAAGCCAAGGTTGTAAGCAACAACAACAGCTATATACTGCGCCCTACTGTAGTCGGCATAACAAGCGGTCGTGTATACAATCTTGGCGAAGATATGGATTGTGCTAATATTGTAATTATTTAATATAGCCACTTTGTACGATAAGTCTCATTTAATATACAATAATTAATATATAATAATGCAAAAAGGTCTGACATTATGCTATGTATTCTTTCCACTAGCTACAATAGAGTCTGCCTTTTAAAATGATTACTTTTTATTAAATATAAAAAAGACCAGTAAACTACTAAGAATTTACTGGTCTGATATACATTTATAAATATATATTCATATATATGTGAATAGATGTGTTTCAATTAAGCTGTCTTACGTCTTTTTACAAACACGATTACACCCATAGACACAACTGCAATTACTGCATATATTACAACTTGTTATTATATATTTTATTCCTCACCCATCTTAGCAAGCTTAGCCGCCTGGTCGGCTGCTATGCAGGCATCGATAATTTCCTGAATATCACCATTCATAATCTTATCAAGCTTATAAAGTGTAAGACCTATTCTATGGTCTGTTACACGTCCCTGTGGGAAGTTGTAAGTTCTTATCTTCTCAGCTCTGTCTCCAGTACCTATCTGGCTTCTTCTTGCATCTGCTTCTGCATCGTGTGCTTTCTGTGTTTCAAGGTCATATAACTTAGCCCTTAAGAGTGCGAAAGCCTTTTCTTTGTTCTGTATCTGTGACTTTTCTGTCTGTGAGTAGATAACTATACCTGTAGGATAATGAGTAAGACGGACTGCTGAGTCAGTTGTGTTGACACACTGTCCACCATTACCTGAGGCACGCATAACATCAATACGGATATCCTTATCATCTATCTGGATATCAACTTCCTCTGCCTCTGGCATAACTGCTACAGAAGCTGTCGAAGTCTGAATTCTTCCGTTAGATTCTGTTACAGGAACTCTCTGTACTCTGTGTACACCACTTTCGTACTTCATAACAGAGTATGCACCCTGTCCCTTAACCATAAATTCTACTTCCTTCATACCGCCGATACCAGTTTCATCAGCATTAACCACTTCTATCTTCCAGCCCTTAGTATCTGCATAGTGTGAGTACATACGGAAAAGTTCTGCGGCAAAAAGTGCTGCTTCTTCTCCACCTGCACCAGCTCTGATTTCAACCACGATATCTTTATCATCATTAGGATCTTTAGGAAGAAGTAATATTTTAAGCTTCTTCTCTAATTCTTCAACCTTCTTCTTAGAGTCAGCAAGCTCTTCTCTTGCCATCTCTAAAAGTTCCTCATCACTTTCTTCACTTATCATCTGAAGACTGTCCTCTATATTCTGCTTGCTTGCCTTATATTCTGTGTAAGCTTCAACGATAGGTGCAAGATTGCTCTGTTCTTTCATATATTTTCTGAACTTGTCCTGATCAGTTACAATATCCGGATTGCCAAGTTCCGCTGTTACATCTTCATAACGGCGTAATGTATCTTCTAATCTGTCAAACATACTCATTGCTGTATTTCTCCATTTCTCCGTTTAACGGTATTAATTAATATTATTAAGCCTGCCAATTACAACTCTGTCAAGTCCTGCAAGATCTTTTATAACCTTAATGCCAGAATAGCCGCACTGTTCCATTATATTACGGACATCTTCTGCCTGATTATAACCTATTTCATAACATAAATATCCATTTTCTTTTAAATAATTTACAGACTGTTTAGTTATCGCCTTGTAGAATTTAAGGCCGTCCGTATCACCATCTAGTGCAAGCACAGGGTCGTGCAGCCTTACTTCCTCTGATAATTCATCTATATCTTTAGTAGGTATATATGGTGGATTAGATACTATAACATCAAATCTGTTATCCTCATTTTTATATTGCTCACATTCCGAAGAACTAAACATATCACTCTTTATAAGCTTAATATAATCTGCATTATTATACTTTTTATTATAGTCAGCTACTTTTAGTGCATCATCTGATATATCTATGGCAACAGCTCCATTTTCAGAAGTATGCCCTGATGCAGCAAGTGATATAATTATACAGCCTGAACCTGTACACATATCAAGCACACGGCTTTCAGAGTTAGTCAGCTTCATAACTTCTTCTACAAGAATTTCTGTATCCTGCCTTGGAATAAGCACATTGGCATTAACCTTATATTCCCTGCCATAGAAATTCACAATTCCGGTAATGTGCTGTAAAGGAATATGCTCTGCCCTTTTATTAATAAGTTCTGCGTATTCTGCAAGCTTTCCACTATCTATCTTATCCATTGAATTAATAAGATATTGTGTTCTACTAATGCCCATCACAAGCAATAGCAGCTCGGTTGCATCATACTGGGCATTTTCTATACCGAAATCCTCAAGAAACTGTTTTCCATAATTAACAGCATCCCTTAAAGTCTTAACATTATCTAACTGCATATATCTACCTTATTCTCTATCTCTCTGCTTAAATAATGGCACTTCGTCAGCACTGATATTTTCTTCTTCCTGTTCTGTCTCTTCTATCTCGAAAGCTGCTTCTACTTCTTCAACAGACATATTCTCAGACTCGTCAATATCTTCCTGAACGTTTTCTGTTGTAAAAGCATATTTGCTTCCAGTTTCTGTCTTGATTTTTTCAACAGTTTCGTAGTGGTCTTCTATCTCAAAGCCCTCAGGTAAATCATCATCGGCATTTTCCTGTGACGTTTCATTATCAGCTTCTGTGCTTTCCTGTGCTTTATCATCTGACTCTGCATTTTCCTGTAATGCCTCACCGTCTGACTTAGCATTATCCTCATCTGAATTGCCATTGTCTGTGTCATCAACAGCATTTACTGTGTCTGGCTCAGCTTCAACATTGCCTGTATCAGTTGTATCAGTCTTCACAACATCTGTATCTGAATTTAATGTGTCAGAATTACCATTTTCTGTATCTGACTTAGAACTATCTTTATCCGAACCTGCAAGTGACTTACTTTCAACAGATTTCAAAGTTTCTGCCATAGCAACTTCCTTGGCATCAATCTTTCTTGTCTTCTTAGGCTTATGTATTAATTCACCTGTCAGGGCAAGCTTGGCTTCTGCCGCCTTAATATCAGCTTCCATATCAAGTGAAGTCTGATAATATTCCTTCAAAAATGCTTCCCAGTCAAATACTTCCTCAACTGCCTTTATGGCAACTTCTACCATATCCTCATCAGGTTCTCTTGTTGTGAGCTTCTGAAGCCACATTCCCGGTCTGCTTAAAGCAACTGTAAACCCATTATCATTACGTCCTGCCCATCTTATAAATTCATAAGATACGCCTGCAATTACAGGAACTAAAAGCAGTCTTATAACAATCTGTAGTGCTGTATTGTCAACTCTTATGAAAATGAAGAATACAACACTTATAAACATTACTATAAATAAAAAGCTTGTTCCACATCTTTTATGGTATCTTGAACTGTTCATAACATTTTCTACTGTAAGCCTTGCACCATTCTCAATGCAATTGATACATTTGTGTTCAGCACCATGATACATAAATGTCCTTTTAATATCTTTCATCAATGATATAAGAACAAGATATAGTATGAATATTGCAACTCTGACTAGGCCTTCTATAAGATTAAGAAGTGTCTTTGAAGCAACGTATCCTTTAACAAGTCTTGATACATAGTATGGCAGAAGCATAAATAAACCAACTGCAAGAAATACTGACACTATAACTGTAAGTGCCATAAGTACTGATTCAAACTTGTCTTTGAATATTGATTTGCCGATTTCATCAGCCTTGGTCTTCTTCTGCTCATCTGGATCATCATAAAATGATGCTGAGTAGTTGATTGTTGATATTCCTGTTATGAGTGAGTCTATGAAACTTACTACACCTCTTATTACAGGGTAACTCATCCATTTATGTTTTTCAGTAAGAACCTTACTTTCTCTAACGGTAACTTCGATTTCATTGTCAGGCTTTCTTACGGCAATAGAGTATTTGTCTTTATTGCGCATCATAATCCCCTCGATGACTGCCTGACCACCTATACCTGATGGTTTCATAGTTTGGACCTCCAATTTGTTTGATGGAATATTGGTGAGGTTAGCGGACAATGTGTGTAAACCGGACGGGCTTAGATATACGGACGGGCTCTAGGCGCTTCGCTGTAGAGCACCTGTTCATTGACCTGTCGGACAAGCTCTAGGTGCTTTGCTGTAGAGTGCCTGTTCATTGACCTGTCGGACAAGCTCTAGGTCGCTATAGAGCTTTGGGGCTGTTATAGCGGTAGGTGATCGGTTTACGTTGTGGCTAACTCGTAACGATGCCGTTCCAGAAGCAAAAGCTTCTGTCACTGTCGCGGTGCTCCTCGAATAGAAATATATAATACCGTGAATTCCTGCAAGCAGGATTCACAGCATTATATATTCCTATTCTCATCGTTACTCGCGCAAAAAAAAGTTGAGGTCTTGACAACCTCAACTTTATGTTCATAACTAGTTATTAACACCATACTTTCTGTTGAACTTATCAATACGTCCACGAGCTGATGTAGCCTTCTGCTGTCCTGTATAGAATGGATGGCACTTTGAGCAAATTTCTACGTGAATTTCTTCCTTTGTAGAACCTGTTACGAATTCGTTACCACAGTTACAAACAACCTTTGCCTGATAGTATGCTGGATGTATTCCTTCTCTCATTACTTTCACCTCTTTACAATATCTTTATATGATTTATCCTTATTTCTTTTTATCATTTTGATAAACAGCTTTGTTATTGTATCATACACATATATGTAATGCAAGTACTAATTTTAAAAACTTACAAAAAACTTACTAATTTTTTAACTTCCATATATTCCATATATTAATACGAATTAACAAACGCAGCTTT
>ERZ779645.951-NODE-951-length-14863-cov-1.882158_pt1 | contig 14863 bp, 14 predicted proteins | sample MGYA00511103_ERZ779645 | MGnify/ENA primary metagenome ERZ779645 (study PRJEB29588, sample SAMEA2158521) | human gut metagenome | biome: human gut; feature: human-associated habitat; material: faeces | place: Denmark | collected 2008/2010 ...
CCAAGTAAAAAACACAAAAATAACCAGAATCATTATTTGTACCGACTTATTTTTTATTTCTTTTATCGCATAAGGAAAACAAGCCAAAGAAAAAAGAGAATAATAGAGCGAAAGTCTGTTTACTATTAAAATAACAAATGTAAAAGGCATTATAAGATAGTGAAGCAACATTGTATAATTACATATTTGGATGTCGTTTTCCTGTTTGGGATGAGAAGACATAAGAATTGTCATCATCATCAACTCAAACACAATACCTAACGATTTCGTTCCAGCCTCCCAGTCTGAATATGTCTCATACGATTCAAAAAAAGCTAAAGTAAGAAATTGATTAATTGCAGCATCCATTAATTCGGAAGATGCAATCATCACACAAACGACCACCAAAGAAATCAAAATTATATATTTTTTATACAATGGGGGTCTAAAATACGCAAAGAGATATGTTAGAGCAAATAAAATGGCACTCGTGTGTATAGAAATGGCAAGTCCCACGAAAAATGTAAAAGGAACAATACGTTTATGTAAAATATATTGACTAGCCCACAAGCACAATACCATAGCTGTATATTGCCTCATCATCGAACATCCAAGCAACATATAATTAAAATTAAACGCAAAAATAAACACAGCAAACCACCACCAATCCTTTTCAACATTCTTCTTTATGAAATTGTAGACTACTAAATTTTGAAAGATCGTTATAACTATTACTAAACCAAAATAACCGATTGGAGCACATAACCTACAGAGATAATACCAACCTATCTCAATCCTTAAATCTTCACTATCATATATTTGACAATCATGAAATGTATCGAAATATCCCCAATAGTCATTTCCAAAATCATATCGTAACGAATAAACAATTGTCAATAAAACAAAAGCAAAAGAAAATAAGAATCTACAATCTTTAAATTTTGCAAAATACGATAAAACAACCGCAATAATATTTACTGTTACGATAAACCACATTTATACATCTATTTTTTAATAATATCTGCGTAATATGAACAATAACCTTTATACATTTTTTCTGCATCATATCGTTGAATAGCTATAGAACTAATCGTTTCTTTATTCGATTCTATTGATAACCATTTGTATAAAGATTTTCTAAGTGCATCCAAATCTCCAAAATCCACAAACTCAGAGTACTCCAATATGGATATCGTCTCAGGAGCCCCCGCTTTAAAACCAACCACAATAGTACCACTGCACAAACTCTCCGCCGTAACCATTGAAAACGATTCCTTCTGAGACGTAAGAAGCGTCAAGTTGGCCATTGAATAATATTTGGCCAACTCCTGTTTGGATGACACATGCTGCACAATCCTGACATTCTTGGGAATGTCAAAGGGGGTACTTCCCTTAGCTCCAACTATAATGAAGTTTACATCAGCCATTTGTCGTGCCAGTTCCATTACATATTTACCGCCTTTTATGGGAGCTAACAAATTGGGAGTGACATGTAGAATCACCCGCTCCAATGGGGAGTATCCCAACTCTTGTTTCAACTGTTCAGCTTCCTTTTGATAATGAAACGAAGATGTATCCAATCCATTTTCAATGATTCTGCATTCACGTTTTTCAAACATCGGAGAAGCCTTGACTCTATCTGCCATCCACCTTGAAACGCTCGAAGCATACAACCTTGGAACTGCATCAAAAGCAGCTTTCATTTGTAACCAAGAGAATTTAGAGAATTGAAAGAATTTAGAATGAAGTTCTTTTTTTGCTGTACTACAATGAAAACTACATCCAGTTTTCCACTTCTCACAAGAATAGGAACAATCACAATTAGCCGTAATTGTCACATCAGCATGGTGTGTGACCAATACCGGAATATCATTTTTTCCCAACCATTTTAATAATATAAATGGATTAATATAGAAACAATTCATGCAATGAAGATGAACGAGATCGGGATTAATTCGCTTGATTAATTCGATGGCTTTCTTGGTGGATGAAGTTGCGCAATTATATCGTAAACCAATAATTCTCGTCCATCTCCCCCTCCATTTGGCCACATTATTGGTAGTTATCTTATGCTCATATTTCGGATCTTTTACCGTTTCATTACGTCCCAGACCGTAAATCACATAAGAATCATGCCCATCACGCAATAAACGTTCGTGGATATCCGCCACTATCTTGCCGGTTGAACCCTCTTCGAAAAATATGTTGATTTGAACTACTCTCATTTTCTCCAAACCATTTTATTAACTATACCTGTATAACTCTGAATCAGTTTTACAACCTTCGTACTCACATTTTCATCGTTGTATGCAGGCACATCAAGCGCGTCATCACCATTCTTGTGCATTTCCACGGCCAAATCCACAGCTTGCAACACCTCTTCCGTGGTAATGCAACCTATGGTAAACACGCCTTTGTCCATGGCTTCTGGCCGTTCAGTAGATGTACGGATGCTTACAGCCGGAAATTTGAAATAACTGCCTTCCTCGGGTACGGTGCCACTGTCCGAAACCACACAGAAGGCATGTTGCTGCAAATGGTTGTAATCATGGAATCCCAAAGGTTGGCTTTGAATCAAACGGCTGTCAAACTTGAAGCCACGCTGTTCTATAAACTTACTACTACGGGGGTGGCAGGAATACAAAATCGGCATGTCATACTTCTCCGCCATGGCGTTTACAGCGTTCATCAAGCTAAAGAAGTTTGCTTCAATATCAATGTTTTCTTCCCGGTGGGCAGACAAAAGGATGTACCTGTTTTCTTCAAGCCCAAGCCTCTCCAGCACATCGCTTGCATTGATTTGTTCCATATTGTCATCCAGCACTTCACGCATCGGGGAACCGACCACATAGGTGTACTCCGGCTTTACACCAGAATCAAGGATGTAACGGCGAGCATGTTCACTGTAACATAAATTCACGTCACTGGTGACATCCACTATACGACGGATTACCTCCTCCGGAAGGTTCTCATCCTTACAACGGTTACCCGCCTCCATGTGGAAAATAGGTATCCTTAAGCGTTTGGCTGAGATAATGGACAAGCAACTGTTAGTATCCCCAAGCACAATCACAGCATCAGGGCTTACCCGAGTCATGAGTTCGTAACTTTTGGAAATAACATTGCCCATCGTCTGACCGATATTCTCGCCCACCACTCCCAAATAATAATCGGGTTCACGCAGCCCCAGATCCTTGAAGAACAGCTCGTTCAAGGTATAGTCATAATTCTGCCCTGTGTGTACCAAAATATGGTCAAAATACTTGTCACATTTCTTTATGATTGCTGACATTTTGATGATTTCTGGACGAGTACCCAGAATCGTCATTAATTTCAACTTACCCATAACTTTTTTAATATAAAGGATACAATTCTTTATGGCCGTCAATCCATTCCTTCATCTCAATGACCATCTGTTCGTAAGATGGAACTACAAAATCAAAATCAGACCGTTTATTTATCAACGTTTTATCCAAGACTACTTTGTCGGATTCATTTATTATAAGTTCACTATTGCGACAATACTTATTAAACAAACAAAGTAGATTATACTTATTTATACTAGTATTATTTACAAGATTATATAATCCGGTCAACTTTGTTTGTAACGCACGTTCCATTGCTTTTGCAAGAGTCAATGTTGTCACTCCAGTCCACATAGCTTTGGTAAATCCATTCACGATGTCTTGCTGTTGCATAAACCAATGAAATAAGCCTATACCATTGTCATTGATATCCGGCCCAATTATTGAATTCCTAAATGTTAAATTCTTCTCATCAACTATTTCTCCAAGAGCTTTTGTCCGATCATAATAAGACTGGCCATCCGGAAAAGACGACTCATCGTAAGGCCCTGTGTTTCCTGCAAATACACAATCGGTACTCATTTGAATAAATCGTGTAGAAGTACAACTTAACCAAGCTACAATTTGGTGAGGCAAATAACTATTAATATAAATAGCCTTTTCTGGGGCAGATTCCGCAAATTGGTTTAACAATCCAATGCAATTGATTACCGCATCATAATTTCCTCTTGTTATAATCTCTTTTAAGCGGATTATATCAAATGCATCTCCTTGTACCCAATCACAAAAAGGAAAAGGCTTTCGTGAAAAAGCGGTAACAGTATAACCTCTCTCTTTAAAATAGATGGCAACGGTATGACCTGCCATACCAGATGCACCTAAAACCAGAATCTTCATTTCATCATCACTATTCAGAACGGATTTCTTTAACTTTTGCTCTTTCTTGTAGTCCAAGATCTTCACGGATGAAATTCAATTTAAGTAAAAGTTCTTTCATGCCATCAACACTAAGTTGTTTAGTGTTATGACTGTGATAATCCTCCTGTTTCTCTATATTTTCATCACCAATAGTGAAGAACTTATCATAGTTCAAGTCCCGATTGTCGCAAGGTATGCGGTAATAATTCCCCATGTCAATGGCCCTTGCCATCTCCTCACGGGTTACCAAGGTTTCGTATAGCTTCTCACCATGACGGGTACCAATTACTCTTATCTCCGTCTCGCCATATTTCGGATTCACTTTCGTATAAATTTCTTTCAAAGCTTGAGCCAAGACATCCAACGTAGCGGCGGGTGCTTTTTGTACGAACAAGTCGCCATTCTTTCCATGCGTAAAAGCATATATCACCAAATCCACCGCATCATCCAAAGTCATCATGAAACGGGTCATATTCGGATCAGTGACAGTGATTGGCTTACCATCCATTATCTGTTCCACCCACAAAGGAATCACTGAGCCACGGCTGGCCATCACGTTGCCATAACGGGTACAGCAAATGGTAGTCCTTGCGCCATTCCCTAAAGCGCGCCCCTGTGCAATTGCCACCTTCTCCATCAACGCCTTGGAAATCCCCATGGCATTGATGGGATAGGCCGCCTTGTCAGTAGAAAGCACCACCACATTCTTCACGCCATGAGCAATCGCCGAAAGTAACACGTTGTTGGTTCCCTCTACGTTTGTATGCACAGCTTCCATTGGAAAGAACTCGCAACTGGGTACCTGTTTCAAGGCAGCTGCGGCGAACACATAATCCACCCCGTCCATAGCGAAATCCACCGCTTCCCGCTGGCGTACGTTACCAATATAAAACTTCACCTTATGAGCCACCTCCGGACGTTGCACTTGTAAAAAATGGCGCATATCATCTTGCTTCTTCTCATCCCGGGAGAAGATACGAATCTCCTTAATGTCGCTATCTAAAAAGCGACGAAGCACGGCATTCCCAAAGGAGCCGGTACCACCTGTGATTAGCAGGGTTTTATTTTCAAAGACCGACATGATTATATTTAATTTTCAATTTTTCTGATTATCAATAAATTTCAAACGTTAGCGTCCAATTTTGACATGTCCCATACGGAAAGCCGCATTTAAGCGGTTTTCGTATAAAGTTTGTCTAAATCTGGATTATTTTTTAATATTTATTATTGTTTAGTCCGATAGTCATCGGCAGCAAATTCTCATAATCGGTACGATCGAGCACTATCTGTTTGAAGAATTCCTTCAGATATTGCAGTACAGGTACGCCTTGCATCTTGCAGGTAGATATTATCGTATGGTATGCGGCTGATACACTTGCCATCTTTCCGCTTCCGAAAAATAGCGAGTTCTTACGTTCTCCGGCTAAAGGACATATGAAACGTTCGGCAATGGAATTGTCGATGGTGTATGAACCGTCATGCGTATAGGCAAACAGTTGTGTCCAAAAAGCCTTCAGATACCGGAGAGCCTTTTCCATAAGTTCACCCCGTGGAGGATGATCATCACTCGACAATGCGTCTAGTTTACCGCGCAGACGGATTATGATTTCTTTTGTCTTAAAATTGTTCCGGCATGTCTTTATCTGTTCCGGAGAAAGCCGCCCATGCTCATATTCAGCCTCCAACACATAAAGTTCGCCAATGCAATCAAGGAAGAAAGCGGCATCAAGGTCACCACCCTGTTCCAGGGCATATTTGAACTTTGCCCTTGCATGTGCCATGTAACAAACATGTTCGATGTCTGTCAGATTGTCATCAAGATACATATATACGTTAATTGATTTTATGCACGGGAAGGTGGTTCTCTAACTCGACATGCATAAACTTATAACCGGGGACAAAACGTTTCTCATACAGGCTGTAAGAACGTCTGTCGTAGCTGAACAGACGGATAAGCCTATGGTCTTTGGACATCACTATAAACACGTCGCCAGACTGAGGCTCACGGTCCAATTGCCGGTGTATGATAGACAATACACGCTCATATTTGCAACGCATATCGTGAAAGCCACGCAAATAATAGAATTGACTCAGACCGGTGATGCTTAACATAAAGCCTCCAACTTCTCTACTAAGCGTTTTAGACCATCGTAGCTTAAATTTCGCTGTTGAATATGAATACCGTTGGTCATCCGAATATCCACCATGATCCGGGGAATATCTGATGATTGTGGGGAAGGGGCAACTTCATTCTCCGAAGTACTCTCCGTGAGACTCGCAGGAGCACCTTCCACATGAACGGGAACTAACTTGTGATGCGTATCCTTGTACCATTTTTCAAACAGGTTATAAGGTAGCTTGTTTCTAAAGCAGAACTTCTGCATCGATTCGCCGGAAGGGGCGGATTCAGCTTTGTAGCGAATAAAGAGTCTTTCAAAATCTGAGTTGCTGTACATTATTCAATAGTTTTTTATTACAGCAGCAAATTTATGCATTCATCAGAGAAGTTCATATACGGCTTTTTTGGACGCTAACTATTCACGAAATCATCACTTCAACACTTGTTTCAAAAAAGATGTCGATTTATCACGTAAAGGAGCCAACAACTCTTCCACCTTATCCCAATCTACCAAAAGATTATAAATCCGTTCAAAATCCCCGGAGGCTTTCCAAACGTTATCCGACAAGCTTAGTTTGGAAAGCAAGTTTAATACACGGCTGTTTCCCTTGGCGTGCGTCCCTAACAGGGGAAAATAAATGAAAGGCTTGTGAAAACATATACAGAAAACCACGCCATGAAAAGAGGTGGTCACCACAAAGCCGGAATACCGGATGAGAGAAAGCCATTCCGGAATGGTCGCATAACAATATTCCACCCCCTCAAACAGTTCCCGACCGGGTAAATATCCGCTGGCGGGTGTCACTATCAACGATAGTCCCTCCCTCTCGGCAAACCCTCGAAGTTCCGACCATCGTATATCCTCCTTCTTAGAGATATTGATACTATATATATACATGTAAGGAGAAGACTTTCCCGGTATATCTTCCATGAGAGAAAGATAATCGTCCTTCGAGAGCAACAATGTCGGATCAAGGACATGTACCGCCTCTTTTCCGGCTGCTTGGCAGATAGAAACCCCGCTTCCCTCTCGTACGGACAAGGCATCGAATCGAGACAATCTTCTGGAAAGTTCCGCTTGAAGCCCCGAAGGCCATTCATCCACTCCATAACTAACCGCATAAGCGATACGCCTTACCTTATCTTCACCAAAGTCCAGCCAAAAGACACGATCGTCTTTCCGCCTCAAAAGCACGGGATGCCAAATCTGGTCGCTCCCCGCTATATATACATCCGCCACAGGAGGATCCTGACGTAACTCTTTTAATGTACCGTAAATCCGTTGAGTTTGATTGATATGACTATTCCTGAACTCCTCAAAACGGCGCACCTCATTCTTGACCCTATTAACCGCTTCCATACGTCTGATATCCCGATGTCTCCACCAACCAAGAAGTGGATATATGAGAGCTGTCTTCACCATAATCTTCAACCACTTCCTCCAAACGGATTCTTTATAGAGGTAACGTATTAAGAACGACTCATGCCCAAGCCTTTTTAAATAACGTTGCAAAGCCCAGCACTGTAATTGCTGACCATAATTATCATCGCTTTGCCAAAACGTAACGATTCCTATTCTCATTTGTTCATCGATTTATCTTCTTCCTTATAGTTGAGTAAGGAGGGCGGAAGTCCCTCTCCTTACTCGAGCAACTAGTAGCCTAACAGGATACTGAATTTTCTGCCAAGACAATATTCTATAATCCATGCGGTTAAACATATCGTAACGAGCATCGTAATAAAATATAGAATGAACGGACATTCTGGATAATAATACTTTATTAATGGATCCAAAACTAAACGCAATGGTATCATGTGCCATACGTACAACGACATAGAGTGTTCACCAAAATATACGAATAATGATATGCGTGGAAGTTTCTTGAAAACAAACCATAATATATAAATTCCCGATATGGAGAATACTAAATTCAAAATGTAGTACCCCTTTACCTGCCCTAACGAGACAAACATTAAATACTGTGGATCAAATGTCATAATTAGTACGTAGAGAACACAAGCCAATATAAAATACCAAACCCTAAATATAGAGTATTTCATTGAAGCTTTACGAAACATATATCCCCCATAAAAATAGACAATACCCAAGCTAACATTCGAACTATTAAAAACACATGGGAGTATCTTACTATCAACAAAAGAATATAGGTAACAAAGCAAAATAAACACAAACAGCCTTTTGCCTGAAAGCCTTCTATTCACTATGAAGAATATAACATTCACTAAAAACAGTGACGAAAGAAACCACAAAGCATCATTTGAACGTAAACATCCTAATGGAAGAACGAAGCCATTTCACCCCCCCCGTATTAATATTTGTTAATAAATAATCCTTACAATAAACAAAGGGCAAAGAAATGACAGACCATGTTATCAGCGGTATGATAAACTTCTTAACCTTACTCCTAATATACTTCATCTCATTTCCATTCTCAGGGCTTTTGAAGAAAAAGCCGCTAAAAAAATAAAAAGAGGACATAAAAAAACTTAGGGCATTAAAATAGAATTCGGATGCGGCACCTTTTGCATCAAAAAAACCATATATTATAAAAATATGCAGGACGAACATATGCAATAAGCATACACCTTTTACCGAATCAATAGAATAGTCTCTCACCATTGTTCTTGGATTTTAATCATACATAGCAACGAATATGAACATTCAAAAACACATTCTTTCAATTAATATACTTTACCGGATATCCAATAGCCAATCAGTACGTTCAAATCAAGACACCCCCATCTACAGGGATTATATAGCCAACAATTTGCCTTGCTTCGCCACTAGTGAGAAAGAGAGCGGTTTTAGCTATTTCCTCAGGCATTGTAAAACGTTTACTCGGCTGTCCTTGGAAATAAGCGTTGTCTTCAAAGTTCCTATTATGAGGCAACGCTGGATTGGAGGTAAGGCATGTGCCAGGCGCAATACCATTCACTACGATATCATAAGCAATAAGTTTTCTTGCGATTCCACCAGTCAAGCTATGAGCGCCCCACTTGGCCACGGCATAAGGGTCGAAAAGTCTTTGGTAGCCAGCGATAGAGGTAATGTTGAGTATATTCCCCTTGATTTTATTGTCAATCATATACAGCCCTTCCATTTGGCACATCAAAAACATACTTTTCGTATTGATATCATATGTCCTGTCCAGTACTTCCGCGGTATATGCATTCCACGGTTCATACTTAGACATACCACCTCCTACATTGTTCACGAATATGTCGATTCTACCCATCATGGAAACGGCTTCATCGAACTTCTGCTTATAAGAGTCAAAATCCAAGGCGTCCCATACCAACGTATGAAGCTTGGCATTACTTTCGGAAAGCTGGAAGTTTGACAGTTTTTCTTTACTTCTTCCAGTCACTATAACCTCAGCACCCTCTGCCAAGTACGCCTTAGCCATAGCTCTGCCCAATCCCTCGCTACCGCCAGAAATAAATACCTTCTTATTGGTATATCTGGCATCAGGGTTGGTAAATGTAACAGAGACATATTTTACTCCTCCATGTTTAAGGAATTTCAAGAAATTCACGATGTAAGACTTTATTCCCATAATTACTTATTATCTATTTTTTCCATTATGTACTTAGTGAATAGTAGGGCTCCTCTCTTGTTAAGATAATAGCAGTTGCGAAACAAGGATTTGTCATCCGAAAATCCAGGCTCTTCCATACAGTCGAAGTACCATGTCTCCCCCCCGTTGGCTTCTGTAATGAAAGAGTCTATCAGTTGCTCTTTGGCAGTAGTGGGAAATTTACGGCACAAAGATCTATGCATAGGTGGTATGACCAGGACCAACCTTAACTTCTCCTCTTTGCAATACTCAATCATATCTTTTAACATTGATATAGTCCTATCATATACCGTTCTATGACTCTCTACGAATTTATCATTCAAGTTATTGATATTAAACTGAATAATCCATCCCTTTATCCAATTCTCAGCATCACGCTCCAGTTGCCTATCTCCCATTATCACTTCTTTGGGCGGAAGGATACGTGTCTTAATGTCACGGATAAATTCCACCAATGGATATATAGATATAGGGCTATTTTTATATCCCTTTATTTTACTATTCCGGATATAGTGTCCACCGGGAATCGTTCGATAGTCCAAAAAACTATAGCAACGGTCTTCTATGTAATCCACCGCTCCACTGATCGACGTAAACGGACAAAGCGGATAAAACACAATAGCATTATCCTTTAGAAACTTGCGGTATCGCTTGAGTATCAAAAAGTCGCCTACCATCGTCTGCGGCGCCACAGCCCAGTTCATTCCCTTACATCTCATATCGCTGTAATCGAAATCATATACGCCGGAACTGCTGCCTAGATTCACAACGTCCAATGGCTCCTCTTTCATTTCCCAAAATTTCACGCAATCTTTGAAAAGGACCTCGTTGTACCAATGAGAAGACTTAATGAATGTATTGATTTTGTTCTTTATATAATGTTTCATGAGATCTTCTGTATTAACAAATTCTCTGATCATTGTTTAGTCTTGCTCATCTTAGTCTGAATCCAACTGACTATTTTTTTTCTTTCGGCACGTGTTATTCCTACGTATAAGATAAGAATCATCAATACGACCTCTGTAAACAAGGATAGAATAATGAACCTCTGCCATCCATCCTCCATCAAATATACGATGGCCGTAGGCACAATTACAGAACAGGCACCAACTAAGACACATGGGAGAACAGCGCCAACTAAAAGTTCACGTATGTTGAAATGTACATAAGAATAGACAATGAAATAAGCATCAATCATAACAGTTATATTAATGATGACGAGAACTATGAACACCGCATAGGCAGGAGCACCCATTTTCAATATGGCATAACTAATAGGCAAGGACAATATCATTATGGTTCCATTGAGCGAATTCCCCAGCTTCATCTTGCCGATAGCGTGAAAGGCCATAATCATGGACGCACGGAAAACCTCGGCAAGACTGAGTAAAAGTATGATCAAAGTGAATACATACGTATCAGGAGGAGTGGCTTTGCCCAGCCATAAGTTTAATATGAACCTCAACTCAAAACAGATGGGCAAGATTAATGCCAACATCAAGAAGAACGAATAACGTGCGGACTTAAACGTAAGTGAGTACATCCTCTCATAATTGTGTTCGGCAAAACTTTTAATTACCTGCGGCCTCGTGGCCATAAGAAAATTAATCACAAAATGGTTGACAGCCGTTTGGATTTGATAAGCCACCGCACGTGCCGCATTGACCATGGGACCGAAAAATAAGTTGAGAAGGATATTAATACCTTGCCCTTGGCTTATTGATGCCAATCCGCCAAACATCTCCCACCCTGAATAAGCCAGCTGCCTTTTATATAAAGTCTTATCCGTAATCCATCTGAAACGGCACTCCTGATAACGCCGATACGTATAAAACCTATAAAAAAACTGAATCAAAAAAGTATTCAGCATTAACAACAAAGCATAAAACACCAAGTCATCCATGGGAGATAAGGAAAGGAGGTAAGCGATAGCTAATCGCGAAAACGCATCATATAAGCCCACATAGGCATAAATAGACATATTTTCATGGGCTATCAGTGAAGCATTGTAAGGTACTTGGGTGAAGTTAACCATCACCGTAACAATAGAAAACTGATAGACCCACCACGCAGCCGATAGTCGTTCCACCGGTATAACCATTTTCTCGTAAAAGAACCAGAGGCCTATAGTCTCAGCCAACAGCAAGACAATAAAAGCCACAGCCATATGCAAATTCAATGAAACCGAGAAAGTTCTCTTCAGCATCTCTGCGTCCTTCATTCCCAATTCGTAAGCCAGAAAACGACTGGTTGATGAAGACAGGGCACCGTTAAGCACTCCTATTACGGCCACAATTCCACCTACCGCATTATAAATACCGTAATCCTCTACACCAAGCGTTTGAAGTATCACACGGGAAGTAAATACGCTTACCCCCATGACAAGTAACATACGCACATATAGAAAAAGTGTATTTTTTGCTATACGCTTATTTGTTGAAGATACTTCCTGACTCATTTCAGACTGCCCCTTTTATTTAAATAGCATTCACACGATTATCATTCGTTCACCCCGTTCTTCTGCAGCAGCCTCACAATACTATCCAGGCTGTCAAAATTTTCGGGAATGATGTCAATACCATCAATGACGATATCATATTCGGTGTCGAGAGTATCGACCAGCGTCACTATATCGAAGGAATCGAGCATACCTTCCTCTATAAAGTTTACAGGCTCGCTGAAATCGAATTCGGGACGTAACTCACTCAAAATCGAAATAATTTTCTCTCTCATAATCTTTTTCTCCTTTAATCTTGGCAATTATATACCCTTATTTATTTCTAATTAATACATAATCATAAAGTCTCTCTACTTCAAAGCCGTAATGACGGTAACGTTTAATGGCATTTTCATTACTAGCTATCACCCAAAAGAGTTGACGCTTGGTGGCGTGGCCAGCTCGCATAAATTCATTGAACAATCGGGAACCAATCTTTAAATCCCGGTATTCGGGCAAGACAAACCAATAACGCAGATATAAGGTCTGCCCGTTCAATTCAAAGATAACGAATCCATACACCTTACCTGCTTCCTTATATACAAGAACGCTCTTCCGCGATATAAAATACAGTATTTCCTCATAACTGGGCAACTGTTCGGACAAAGGATCAAAGTAAGAGTGAAGCATATCTAACACCACTTGAGCATCGACATCTTCCGCAAAGCAAACATTGGGGGTATCGATCTCTTTAAATTCCAGAGTTCCGATACGATTCATACGGTAGAGCTGCTCATACACGCTGAAGCCTTGCTCTACAAACACATCTTTCAAATCCACGATCTTTGCATCACCTACAATGTCCACGACCATTTGCTCGGCAAATATTGGCAGAAAGGCTTTCAAGTTTTCTGCCAACTGTTGTGAGGTTGTGGTAATGAAGAACAGATTGTTGACCGAGTTAGTCAGATGGAGCAAAAAATAGCAGTCAGGGAAGGATACGTAAAAGAGTTCCCCTTTCTCTATCCATAGAGAGTGCTTCTTCCTATCCAAGAAGAAATTGGTCAGATAGCCCTTACGCAAAGAACGAATATCGCTCACAAAGGCATTAATCTTATCAAGTGAATCTATCTTATCCATTGACTTGGTTGTTATAGAACAGGCGGTCAATCTTACCGTTCGTATTACGTCGCAACTCATCGAGATGATGATACACAGTGGGCAGCATATATTTCGGTAACTCCTGTCCTATACGTTTACGAAACTCTGCCGGAGTGATCTCCTCTGGCGATTCATAGAACAGGGTGATCTCTTTCTTGGAGAAGTTATAAACCACACATCCGTTCTTCACCAGCTTGAGCTTGTTGATGATGATGTGCTCTATCTCGCCCAACTCGGTACGATAGCCCATATGCTTAATCAGCGTATCCTTTCTGCCTTTGAAAACGATCTCACCACGCTCGTTGATAACCACGACATCGCCCGTGCGATAGATTGTTTCAGGATAAGCATGGTTCAGAGGATTCTGCACAAAGGCAGACGCAGTCTTTTCGGGATTGTTGTAATAGCCCATAGCCAACGAAGTGCCACGTACACAGAGTTCACCTTCTTTGCCGGCTTCTGTCACCAGCTTGTTGTCCGCATCCAGAATAAGGATATCCGTGTTGCGGCAAGGGAATCCGATGGGAATAGACTCCTCGTCCTTAATTTCCCGGCTGACGATGAAACAGGTACAATCAAGCGTAATCTCGATAGGACCATACAGATTGGCAAACGTCGTCTGAGGCAACATCTTGCGCCAGTAGTTGAACTGCTTGGTAGGAAATACCTCGCCTGCAAACCATACAGTCTTTAATGCGGGCAACTGAATGGAGGAAAGTAAGTCCATATTGGCTATGTTCACCATAATGGTGGGTACCCAGAACAAGAAAGTAACCTTGTGTTCCTCTAATATTTTCAGAATAGAAGCAGGGAAGGCCGACAAGTGTTCGGGAATGACAACAAGGGTACTTGACTTGGCCATCAGCATGCACAACTCGAAGCTGTAGATATCAAACACCAATGGTGACAAGGAGCCCATCAGTTCGTTATCGTCAAATTTGAACGTATCCAACGCCCATTCGGTAAAATCAAAGAAACTCTTATGGTTAAGTACCACTCCCTTGGGTGTTCCCGTAGAGCCGGAAGTGTTGATGATACACAACGGGTCGGTGTCAATCAACTTCCCAAGATTGGTGAAAATAGCGGATTCGTCCACCTGTTGTGTAAAGTCCATCCCGTCTAAATTAATCACTTGAACATCGGACGGAATGACACTGACGATACTTTTCATGTATTGGTTATTGGTGATGATGACACCGGGGCAAACCAAATCCAAGATGTTCTTGAGACGTTCCGCAGGGTACCTCACATCCAAATTCATATAAAAATTACCAGAATAAATAATCGCCAAATCCGCATACACACTCTCGATACTCTTGTTCAAGAACACAGCCGCGGGGCGCTT
>ERZ779645.957-NODE-957-length-14828-cov-2.247682_pt1 | contig 14828 bp, 7 predicted proteins | sample MGYA00511103_ERZ779645 | MGnify/ENA primary metagenome ERZ779645 (study PRJEB29588, sample SAMEA2158521) | human gut metagenome | biome: human gut; feature: human-associated habitat; material: faeces | place: Denmark | collected 2008/2010 ...
CTACAGACGCGTTTGATGAGGAGACCGCGTTCCAAAGCCCTACGTTGGTCTATGTAAACACGGTTGCGAGCTTGTACAATAATATGTTCAAGATCATGGGTAACGACCGTCATGTATATGACTTGAATACCTTCTCCAGCGATGAGGCTATGCTTCCTTGCCGTATCGGTGACTGGGAAGATGGCGGTTTATGGCAGAATATTTTCTTACACCGTTGGGGTACGATGAATGATTTGACCAAGAACTCTTGGGATTTCTTGTATGAGCAGATCGGAAAATGTAACCAGAGTGTTGATAAGTTGCAAGCCTTTGCCGAGGAACAACCGGACGTGGAATATTTCAAGGTTTATCTGGAAGAGGTCCGTGCGGTCCGTGCGTTTTTCTATTATGAGTTGTTGGATTTGTTCGCTCGTGTTCCGTTGGTAACTTCCTCTACGACACCGATGTCTGAGGTAAAGCAATCTGAGCGTAGCGTTGTATTTAACTTTGTCCGTTCGGAGTTGGAGGAGGCGTTGCCTTATCTTTCAGATAACCGCAGTAACCAAAAAGGTGAGTATTACGGACGTATTACCAAGCCGGTGGCTTATATGATCTTGGCTAAGTTGGCGTTGAATGCGGAGGTTTATGCGGACGACAATTGGACGGACGGCAATCGTCCGGCTGGAAAGAACATCAAGTTTACCGTTGACGGTAAAGAGATGAACGCTTGGGAAGCTACGATCGCTTATGTGGATAAGCTGGAGGCTTTGGGCTATAAATTGCAGGGAAACTTCTCGGAGAATTTCGCCGTAGCGAACGAGACCTCGGTTGAGAATATTTTCACGGTTCCTATGGACCCGGTCGCTTATCCGGACGCTAAGGACTACAATTTGGTACGTACCCGCCATTATGATCATGCAACCGCTTACGGCCAATCCGGATGGAATGGCTCTTGCGCTACGGTGAAGGCGATGAACGTGTTTAAGTTCGGTACGGCGGATGAGGATCCTCGTTGTAAGCTTACTTATTTTACGGGCGAGGTAACCGGTCCGGACGGAAAGACGATCTATACGGAATGGGACGGACAGAAAGTGCCTTTGAAATATGAGCCGAACGCCCCGAAGGTATATATGGATGCCTCCGATGGTTTGTTGGTGAAGACCGCCGGAGCTCGTATGGCTAAATATGAGTTCGACCAGAATGCTCAGGATGGTGGAAACTTGCATGGAAATGACTGCGTGATCTTCCGTTTCGCCGACGCGTTGCTGATGAAGGCGGAAGCCAAGATTCGTCTGGGACAGAATGGAGACGATGAGGTGAACCAAGTTCGTAACCGTGTAGGCGCCAAACCGCTACAAAACGTAACGCTGGATACGCTATTAGACGAGCGTATGCTTGAATTAGCGTGGGAAGGCGTACGCCGGCAGGATTTGATCCGTTTCGGTAAGTTTACCGAGGCTACGGTAGACCGCTATGTAGGCGTGAAACATTTCGCCAGCTCGCTGGATTATCAAGAGGATAAGACGGGATATACAACGGTATTCTCCATCTATGCCGATATCCTTAGCCTGAATCCTAACTTGACACAGAATCCGGGATATTAATACGATTCATTTTAATCTTTAAGGCTTTATCAGGGGGCTGTCCGTTATTGGGCAGCCCTTTCTTCTTTTTGCTTGATTTTCCCTAGTATCTTCGGGAATTTCCATATAAATAACAACGTACAGCAAATAGCGGCCGTGGCATCCGATACGGCTTCTGCCGCATATACGCCGGTTACCCCCATAAAATGAGGTAATAGTAATGCCAAAGGAATCAAGAGGATTACTTTACGAAGCAAGGCGATAAAGATAGATATCTTAGCTTGTCCCAACGCTACGAACATATTCTGGCAAGCTCGTTGTAAGCCAAAAATCGTCATACCCGCCAAGAAGATGGGCATGACCCAACGGACGGTATCGATCAACTCCTCGTCGCTTGTAAAAGCGGAGGCTACGGTTGAGGGGAATAAGATCATGAATAGCATGAGTATCAAGTTGAAAGAGAACATAACGATTAGCACGATACGAAAACAATCTTTCACCCGCTGTTTGTCTCCATGTCCGTAATTATAGCTTATGATCGGTACGAATCCTTGGGCGAAACCGGTCAGCGGTACGCTAGCGAATTGCATGGCACTCTGTAAGATAGCCAATGCGCTCACATAGATATCACCAAAATTTTTCAAACTACTATTCAAGACGAAACCCACCAGACTCTCCGTGCTGGCCATGATGAACGGAGAAATTCCCAAAGCGAACATCGAGAGTACGATTCTTCGGTCCAGTCTCATATACCGCCTTTCCAAAGGCAAGGAGGCACGTCTTGAGAAAAGGAAGCTCAATACCCATATGGCACTGCAAGCTTGCGATAGGATCGTGGCGAGCGCGGCGCCTTTTATCCCCATATCCAACCAGAAAATGAAGATAGGGTCTAATACGATATTCAATAAAGCCCCGATCAAAACCGAGCACATAGCGATAGACGGACGCCCTTGTGCGTTGATAAAGGCATTCAAGCCCGTGGATATCTCGACAAACAGAGTGCCCAGTAAATAAATAGAGAGATAATCCACCGCATATCCTAACGTATATTTTGATGCTCCTGTAAAAAGCAGGATCGGTTCCATGAAGGTATAGGTGATGAGGGAAGTGAATATAGTAAATAGGATAAGCAATATAAATCCATTTCCCACTATTTTTCCGGCCCGTTCCCGGTCGCCCTGCCCGAGAGCGATAACGGCGAACCGCCCGCTCCCACGATAGCGGAGAAAGAGGAGATCAAGATCACGATGGAGGTGGTCACCCCTATACCGGCCAAAGCGTTTGTCCCGATCTCGGGAATATGCCCGATATAGATACGATCTACGATATTATAAAGTAAGTTGACAAATTGGGCCGCTACCGCCGGAAGCGCCATTTTGAAAACCAGCGGTAGCATACGTTCCGTACCTAGCCTAGCCTCGTATTTGTTCTTCATATTCAATCGGGATTTCAATTAAAATGGCTGCAAAGTTACAAGAACTTGTTGGATTATATAATCGAGTTCCATAAATTACCAGTTAATAAAAAACACTTAATATCTACCACATCTACAATTCCTTCTTATATGCCTTATAAATAAACATCTTATATAGTGGTTGTAGATAGAAAATATCTACAATTATCATTCTTTATCTACCATGTTTTGATAGAAAACGCAAGAAATCAAATTATCGTTTAGGTTCGTGTGTCGTAGTGCCTATATATGTAAAAGTAGTTTCTATTAGGGAAAACAAAAGTTTCGTGCTGAAGAAACTTTAGTTTCTATATATGGAAACAAAAGTTTTCTGATTGATAAACTTTTGTTTTTTACCATAAAAAAACTGCAAATGCTTATATGCTAATATTTTAAATACATAATACAACTAGTAGATACCTAGTGTGCCGCGTCTCCCTGCTGGCTGATCGTATCTCAAAATCACTATTGAAAAACAAATATTTTAGTGGCATTTATAAAATAAATTTTATAACTTGCGTTTAAGTTGTAAACTATAATCTAAATGAAGACAACACTAGGACTGACTTTACTACTTTTCGCTACCCTTTTTTCTTGTATGCGCCAAGAAAAACCATTACCTGCGGAACTATCTCGTGCGGAATCTGTGATGTGGGAGCATCCGGATAGCGCATTACTCTGTCTTTCCTCTTTGGATAGCTCAATCATGAATGAGCCGGAAAATATACGTATGTACCATGCTTTGCTTAAGATTAAAGCTAAAGATAAGCTGTATATTCCTCATGAATCAGACTCTTTGATTAAATCAATAGTTCAGTATTATGAGGGCTATGGGACTCCAGATCAATTAATGGAGGCATATTATTATCTAGGAAGTGCATACCGGGATATGGGAGATGCCCCAAGAGCGGTGAGAGCTTTTCAAGATGCTGCGGACATAGGGAAAGATAGTAAGCGATATGATATATTAGGACGGGTTTATGAGCAGATGGGATATCGACTGGCATATCAAGGTTTGTATGATGAGGCTCTCGAAGCTTATAGGAAATCGTATGAATACAAGATGTATGATAAAGGAAAAGGAGAGGTGATCGCATTGAGGAATATTGCTCGGATCTATAACGCCAAGCAAGATACAGACAGTGCTATATACTACTATCAATCTGCTTATGAGAAGGCATTGTTATTAAATGATCAATCGAGAATAGATAATGTACTAAGGGAATTGAGTAGCATCTATATAGATATGGGAAAATATGATTTGGCTAAAGATTTGTTCAGTAAGGTTTCAAGTATGAAGAATCAAGCAAATATATATTTTGGATTAGGTTGTATATATGAAAGCTATAAGCAAATAGATTCAGCTCTATATTATTTTGAGAAAGCAAATGAGTATGGGAATATCTATATGAAAAAAAATACGTATAGAATCTTATCCAAAATAAAAAACCAAGAAGGAGACCGTAAATTAGCCTTGAATTATGCGTATAAATGTATAGAACTGTCTGATTCAATTAAGAATCAAACAAAAACGGAAGCTGTAGCAAAAGTTAACTCATTATATAAGTATCAGCATACAGAAAAGGAGAATGTTCAATTGAAAATAGATAATGAAAAAAGAAAAATTCGCAATTATCAATTTGCATTATTTGTTGTTTTAATTATTTTCTTTAGTCTATGTTATATATATGTGTTAGAAAAGAAGAAAAAAGCAGCGATTGAAAAGGAGAAAAAAATACGTCTATTGAAAGAGAATCAATATGCGGAAAGTTTGGATTGTATTGAATATAATAATAAGAAAATTTCATATCTAGAGGAACTTTTGCAGCAATCGGAGTGTCAAAGAGATAATTTTAAAAAGCAACTTGTGCAATCTCAAAAGGAATTATTAGAACTATCAAACCGAAAGATTCTTACTTCTCAAAATGAAAAAAGTTTGCTTGAAATAGCTTTTCGAAAATCCGAAGTCTATCGGTTATTTCATGAAACAAGTAATAATACTGATACGGAAATTCAGAATAAGGATTGGAAGGAGTTGAGAAAAGAGATTGATACAACCTATTCAAATTTCACCGCTCAATTATATGCTTTATACCCGCAAATCTCAGAGTTAGAACTCCATATTTGTTATTTGATAAAAATATCCATGCCCGTGAAAGACATTGCAAGGTTAGTTGGACGCTCAACTCCTGCAATAACAGCATCCCGGATTCGTCTCTATAAAAAGATTCATGGAACAGAAGGTACCGCAGAAATGATGGATAAATTTATCGCTGATTTATAATAACTTAATCGCTGTAAACAAAAAGTAAATAAGAAGTAAATCCTATTTTGCTTATAGATTTCTCATAGAGACTATTTTGTTTATAAAAATAGATAATGAAAAAGAGAAGTTTTATATTGGGATTAGTATTTCTGATGTTTGTTTCTTCAGTTGTGTATCCGAATAGAGTGAAGGATACTGAACAATCTTGGGAAGAAGAGGAAGATCGTTCTATAATATCTTCTCCTACATTATCAATAGATGAAAATAATATTTACATCCATTCTAATAAATTATTGGATGGACTTAATGTGAAAATTATAAATATAAAAGGAAATGTACTTTATAATGACATCATAACTGTTTCTTCTGAGATAGAATATCCTATTTCTATAGATTTTTTGCTGAATGGTGATTATAAGATATTTATATCAAAAGGAAATAATTATTTGATTGGATATTTTGATGTGTTAAAATAGATATTATCAACTTAAATCTTTAAATCATGAAAAGATCTGTATCTTTATTAGGCATACTATGCCTATTCGTATCGTTTAGTGTCCAAGCCCAGTACACGAACATACAAACGTGGGGACAAAAATTGTATTATAACGGGAGTGATTATCCGGGTACATTCTTGAAATTAAAAGTTGCGGTCGCTAATCCTCGTATCTCAGGAACAGGAGGAAAGGTCGTTTTCTATGATTCAGAAAGCTCCCAGTATAATTATATAGAAGTAAAGGGGGTTTATCAATCTTCGGATGCTCGGTTGAAAACCAATATCACTCCCTTAAATAGTGGATTAGGAACCATATTGGGGTTAAAACCGGTATCTTACAATTGGAAAAGTGAGACATCGCAATTGAGATCAGCAGAAGCCGTACCTTCTAAAGCTTTTGGTTTCTTGGCACAGGAGGTAGCTGAGGTTATGCCAGAGATTGTGACGTTAAGTTCCACAGGTGATAGCTTGGTGGATTACACGGCTGTTATACCCGTTTTAGTACAGGCTGTAAAAGAATTGGACGCTACTATCCAACAACTGGAATTGCAATTGGATGAAAAAGCTAATTTGTCTGATTTGCAGAATAACAAGAATTTGACGAGTAAGTCTTTGCTCTCGAATGCGGTAATGAATCAAAATACGCCGAATCCGTTTAATTCTACCACGAATATATCCTTTACGATCCCTACATCCGCACGTTCTGCTTTTATCTCTATTTGCAATTTGCAAGGAACTCAAGTTAAGAAATTCGATATCGCTACCCGGGGAGAAGGTAGTATAATGGTAAGCTTTTCTGATCTAGGTGTCGCAGGTATGTATATGTATTCTTTGGTAGTAGACGGACAGTTGATCTCAACGAAACGTATGCTATTGGTACAATAATATTTATTTCTATTGAAGCTATAGTTTTTTTGATAAGATTGAGTGATACCGTCTGTAGAGGGTATCCTCAATCTTTTTTATACAAAAGATATGCGTTTATATTCCATTATAATTCCTGTTTATAACAGGCCGGATGAGCTTGATGATCTGTTATCAAGCCTTTGCAAGCAAACCTATGTCCATTTTGAGGTTATCGTGGTGGAGGATGGCTCTACGATACCGGCGAAAGAGATCGTAAGGCGATACCAAGAGCGGTTGGACCTCCATTATTGTGTGATCTCGAACTCCGGCCCGGGTATGGCGCGTAATCATGGCGCTAGGCAAGCGCATGGCGAGTATCTGCTCATACTGGATTCTGACGTGGTACTACCCTCCACGTGGCTTGAGCATATACACGACTCGTTGAATCATTATCCGGTGGATGCGTTCGGTGGTCCGGATAAGGCGCATGCCTCGTTTTCCCCGATCCAGAAGGCGATCAATTACGCCATGACCTCATTCCTGACGACCGGTGGTATCCGCGGCGGGAAGAAAAAGTTGGATAAATTTTATCCCCGTAGTTTTAATATGGGAATAAGGCGGGATGTATATGAGCGTCTGGGCGGTTTTTCCGGCATGCGATATGGTGAGGACATTGATTTTAGCATACGGATCATGGAGGCTGGTTATCGGACCCGGCTATTTCCTTCGGCATGGGTTTATCATAAAAGGCGGACGGATCTCATGCAGTTCTTCCGTCAGGTGCGTCATTCGGGGGAGGCCCGGATTGCGTTGAACCGGAAACATCCCGGCTCATTGAAATTGGTACATTGCTTACCGGCATTATTCACGTTTTCAGTCTGTCTATTGGTTATCAGTTCATTCTTTTGCCGCTTGTTTCTGGTGCCTCTTATTATTTATGCCCTTTTATTGTTTGTAGACGCAATGTTCCGCAATAAATGTGATTTACGTGTAGGATCGCTATCCGTAATAGCCTCTTTTACGCAATTGTTTGGATATGGTACTGGGTTCCTTAGAAGTATTATTTGAATGTTTATCTATTTATATTTTAGAACAACTTATATGAAAACAACAAGACTTTTTTCTTTCTTAATTTTAATTAGTTTAGTATCAAACGCAAATGCTCAACTCCGGGTTCTTTCAAATGGACGAGTACAAGCAGGCCTTTTAAAAGACAATAATGAGGACTTAGGAAATGTAACCTCTATGCAGATATATGGTCGGATAGGGGATGCACGCGCAGGTTCGAAATTAACATTTGGTGATTTTGGACAATATGCGAATCAAGGTTGGAATGTGTTTGCTGGAGAATATGGAACCACGGATACGGATCAACTTTGGTTGCATGGGAAATTGGGTATTTATATGACTACAAATGGTTATGCTAACAATGTCGTGGCGTATTACAATCCGGCTAGTAATACTAATTTCGTGTTCAATACGAATCTTCGTGTGAATGGAGTGAATATAACTTCAGACGCTCGCTTGAAGGAAAATGTAGAGTCGCTGCAAAATCCATTAGCTCTTTTAGAGCAAGTGAATGGGGTCTCTTATTCATACAACCTCTCTACACTTGAGGAGAATAGGGAGCAGGATGAGTCTAAGTTCTCTGCCACATTGGATAATGGGATATCGGGAAGTTCCTCCGATTCAGAGGAGATTATGGATGCCGCTACTATCGCAAAGATAAATAGAGACAAACAAATCCAAGCAGAGATAGATCGAAGAGAGGCAGCGGAGGCTAGTCGTAAACGAATTGGTTTTCTGGCTCAAGACATACAAAAGGTATTACCCGAACTTGTACAAACGGATGAAAACGGGATGATGTCTATAGATTATATAGGTTTTATTCCGCTTATCGTAGAAAGTATCAAGGAGATGCAACAAACGATCCAACAACAGAATGAGGTGATTGATAATTTGCAAGCTCTACTATCGCCGGAGGTACAATCTCAATTACGTTCGAACACGACTTCCACAAGTAATATAAGTGCTGTGGATGGCGCAAAATTATATAATAGGGAAGGTGCTTCTGTCTCTTATACCTTACCGGCGACGTTTGTGTCTGCTAGTCTACAGATATTTGATGTCACAGGTAAACCCGTGAAAGTTATTAAGTTGGATAATGGAAGTAGTAATGTGGTAGAAGTAAGCCGTTCGGAACTTGGTTATGGAACGTTTATTTATACGTTGTTTGTGGATGGGAAGAAAGCGGATACTTTGAAGAAGTATGTAAGTCTGTAATCTCAAGGAATTAAAAATAGAAATAACAGAATCATAAATTCTTTGATATGAAAGAGAGAATCGTCTTTTTTACATGTATCGTATTGACTTGCTTATTTTCCCCGTTATCATCACAAGAGGTTGACACGAGAAGCTGTGTGAGTACTTATACAAATCAGACAGTATCATCAAGTGTATCAGTTTTGGGCTGTAATACGTTGGCTGTCCAAAATGTAACCGTGGCAAGTAATGGTAATTTATCTCTTTCCGCTCCGGCGCAAATTACGATTAATGGGCCTTTTGAGGTAAAGTCTGGCGGAATTTTGAATATTAGGCAATCCCAACAAATGATATTTACTTATACTTATGATGCGTCAGGAAATAGAACAACACGGCAATTTAGTGCGATGGCTTCATCTTTGGAGGCCGTTCCCGTAGACCAAGAGGAGGATTGATCAAAATATAATTTAAGTATACTTATAGATGAAATTAATATATTTATATACGATAGGGATATTTATCATGTTTATGTCCCCATCTTCTTATTTATGTGCCCAAGGAGTTGCTGAGAATAATCAATTTTTCGATTGGAAGGAAAGTGATTACAAGGCTTATGAGGATTCTTTATTGAAGGCTTTATATCCTCCGGTTATAGCGAAAACTGCAGAAAATCCGGAAAGGTTTTCACAGCAACCTCAGGCTTTTGTTCCTAAAGCCATATCTGATAATACTTACGTTCCGACTACAGTTACAATAGATAAATCGAAAGCTGTAGGAGAGATACCGATACAAACAGGTGTTTCCCCGACTGGAGCTAAAACCTATACAGTTCCCATACAGGTTTATCCGGGTATAAATGGATTTGAACCCCAATTATCATTGGCTTATAATAGCCAGCAAGGAAATGGCATCGTTGGTATTGGATGGGGTATTGGCGGTGTGCAATCGATCATGCGTACGAGTAGGAATATTTATTATGATGGTAAGCCCCAAGGAGCTTTACGTACGAAAGCGGATGCGTTCGTGTTAGACGGGATGCGTCTTATAAAGATCTCAGAGAATGCGACAACTATTAATTATGAGTCCGAGCAAGGCAATATAAAAGTAAAAGCTTTTTTGTCCGGCGATGTCGTGAAATATTTTGAGGTATTTTATCCTAATGGAACCAAGGGCATATTTGGATATGCCTCAAATACAAGCAATAAGATCTTTTATCCGATAGTTTCTTTGTCTGACTTGCGAAATAATCAGATCCTATATACTTATGTCGAGCAAGAAAACCATTACAGATTGACAAAAGTTGCTTATAATGGTGCCTCTGTGGAATTTCAGTATCAAGCCTCACGACCGGACCCCTTGGTCTCTTTTATAGGGGGGCTTAAGACAGGGGAAAGCTACTTGCTGGCTAAAATCATCAGTAAATTAGGCTCTACTGCGCTTTGTACGTATAGCTTGAGCTATAAAAACCAGAACAATAGCTCAGTTTTAAGCCAGATAGATTATTCCGCCTCCGGGCAATCTCTGAACCCTATAAAGCTTTACTATGGAGAAGGCATAACAGATGGGTCTTATGATAATGGTTCTGTCACACAGCTATATAATTGGTATGAATCAACGGATCCTGCTCGTATCAAGGTAGTGAAAGGAAGGTATGATTATGCGTCGGGGGCAGATGGTTTGATCTCTTTGCCTAATGAGAATCCCTATTGGGAGCATTACAGACATTCGACGGCTTTTCAGCATTCCCAGAATAGATATGACAATAAATTCACCGGAGAAGAGAAAATCTATCTTTATGCCGGATTGAATAGCGAGTACGCTTCCCCCATGCCCAATCTTACGACCGGAGCTAATTTTATCGATATCTTTTGTGCGGATTTGGAGGGAAAGCAAGAAGAGCATATCATAAAAGTAAACAATGGCGTTTCCGGTGATAATGATCAAGTGACTTTCCGTGTATATAGGGCCAGTTTGACTGTGGGATTGGTATCTAAATATACACGGACTTTTAATTTCCCGACCGTATTGACCGATGCGGATGGGGCAAAGAGCATACATCCTAAGTTTTATTATACAGGGGATTTCAATGGGGATGGAAAACAGGAAGTACTAGCGGTCTCTTGCCATCATCCTTTTGGAGAGACCAGTAAGACCTCTAAATGCTATATATTTGATTTGGGAAGTGGTAAGGTCTTATATCAGAGTTACTTGTTTCCCTATAACGTTAATTTTGTAGGCACGGAGCAGCCTGATCCTGAGGACGCATTTCAGAAAACAGATAGACTTCTGGTATTAGATTATGATGGAGACGGGAAAAGTGACATCGCTCTTATTAATGACTCCGGGGTAAATATATATACTTTTGATGTTTCCGGTAGTACTTGGACGGGCCGAAAAGTCTCTACTTATACCGGATTAAAAAAGGTGGATCTAAAAGATCGCTCGTTGTTGCTGGGGGAGATCAACGGAGATGGGCTTATGGATTTGCTGGTATCTCCGAAAAAAAAGGATCCAGTCTATACGTGGGCCGCTTATAACTCGATGGGAGATGGACAATTTTATAAATCCACGTTTGCCGGTACTCAAAACTCGGGGATTTCTACGGATGGCTTTTTGCTACAAGATGTAAACGGGGATGGTATGACAGACTTGATCCGGTATCATAGCTCCGGTTTCTTCACTTACCTCGCTAAGAAAAATAACGTGGGTTCGGTTGAATGTGCCCAAAATTATACATCGAAATCAATCTTGATCCCGACTAATATAAACAGTCATAATTATTTTAGTCAATTGGTCAGCTTGAAGAATGGAGTGGTTACAAAATATTCATTCAAGAGGAATGACAATAAAGGCGTTTTGGCCACGGGTATGGCGAATAGTTTGGGAGTGGTCGAAAAGAACACATACCTGTTGATGAATGAGGAGGCCATATCTTCCGGTACTTATGCTAAGGGTGTGAACGCTGTTTTCCCGTATGTGGACATTCAAGAGTCTATTCCTGTCATAGCCTTTTCCAGTACTTATATGAAAGGTAACCGGGTTGATAATTTCACTTTCACGTACCGAGGTGGTGTTATTCACCGCCAAGGATTGGGGTTTAGGGGATTTGAGAGTATATTCCGTACGAATTTGAAAGGGCAGCTTACGGAGCAATATTTTGATCCTTATAAATATGGCGTATTGAAGAGTGAGGTTTCACCTGAGGCGAAATTGACCTATAATTTTGCCGTTAATGTTCAAGCCAATAAAACGGTCAAGATACGTTTAAGCAATAAGACAGAGCAGGACTTGCTTAAGGGTATTACGGCTACTACCGCTTTTGTATATGATACTTATGGAAATGCGACGCAAGAGACTATCACTTACACTGGGGGTATTACGGTAAAAAAGGCGAACACATTTTATAACAATACGGCAGAGAGTGGATATCTTATTGGTTTCTTGACCGATCAGAGCGTGACTACTACTCGTAATAGCAGTACTTATACCGAGCGAATGAATATTCCTTCGCATACGAACGGCTATGCGAATAGCAAGGTGTTCTATAAGAATGGAAATAAAGCGAAAACTTACGAGTATGTTTATGATACTCCGGGTAATATCACAAAAGAGACGCTATTCTTGTATGGTTCGGATAAAGGGCTGAAGACCGAATATGCTTATGATACGAACGGTCGATTGAAAAAGGTGACAAACCCATTAGGACTTGCAAATGAGTTTTCTTATAATACGGAGGGGCGTATGTCTTCTGAGAAGGACCACCGGGGAAAGTCTACGGCGCATACGTATGATCCATTTGGTCGGGAGACAAGTGTCACGTTCCCTGATAATACTACCGCTACTGTATCTTACGGATGGTCGGAGGAAGGGACAAACGCTTTGTATGCCATAACCCGTTCTGTGACGGGTAAACCTACTACTAAAAGTGTATATGATGCGTTGAATAGAGAGGTAAGAACGGCCGAGACTCGTTTTAATGGCAGTTTTCTAAAAACGGATAAAATTTATGATAGTTATGGAAGGGTGCAAAAAGTCTCTCGTCCGTTTGCCGGTAGTTCGGCTACGGCTTGGAATATCTATAGTTATGATACGTATGATCGCTTAACCGCTATATCGGAACCTTCCGGAAGAAAAACGACTCATGGTTATAGCGGCAATAGTATAACAACGGTGGAGGATGGAATCTCTGTCAAGCGGACGTATGATGCGTTGGGCAATCTTATATCTGTGGTAGACCCAGCAGGAACGATTACCTATAATCTGCGTCCGGATGGACAACCTTCTTCTATCGTCGCACCGGGTAACGTGACTACTTCATTTGGTTATGATGGTTTCGGCCGTCGGACTAGCTTGGGCGATCCTAGCTCTGGTACGACAACTTATGCTTATGACGCATCCGGCAACCTATTGAAAGAGACGAACGCAAATAATAAGGTTATCAATTACACGTATGATACGTATAATCGCCTTAAAACGGCGACTTTACCAGAGTTTACGACTACATATACTTATAATGGCTACGATGAGTTGACGAAGGTCTCTTCTTCTGTCGGAACTTCCATTGATTATGTATATGATGCGTTGGGTCGTCTGTCGAGCCAGACAGAGACGGCGGTAGACAATAAATATTTACGAAAGGATTATACCTATAACGGAGGAAATGTAAGCTCTATTAAGTATACGTCTCAATCCGGAGTTTTGACAACCGAGAATTATAATTATGCGAATGGTCATTTAGTTGAGACCAAGCTGAATAACCAAACATCCATATTTAAGCTCACGAAAGAGAATGACATGGGGTTACCTACCGAGGTACGCTCCGGTGCCTTATCTCGTACCTATGGATATGACAGTTATGGATTCCCTACTTCCAGGAAGATACAGAAAACAGGGGTGACCACATTCCTCCAGAATATGGAGTATGTTTTTGATCCTGTTAAACGGAACTTGACTTACCGGAAAGACATTAATGTATCCCAAGAAGAGAAATTCTCTTATGATAATCTTAATCGTCTGACTTCCTACAAAGGGCTTATGGCAACTTATGATGCGAAAGGAAATATCTTAACCAAAGGGGATGTCAGTGGTACATTCGCATATAATACAAGTGGCAAGCCTTACGCCATATCTTCCTCTAGCGTGGCAAATGGTATTATGTCTTCCGCCACACAGGTTATTAGCTATACCTCTTTCAAGCGTCCGAACGCTATTACGCAAGATGGTAACGTGGCCTCGTTTACCTATAACGGCAATCAGCAGCGTGTGAAGATGCAGGTGGCTAAAGGGGGTAGCCGTTTGTTGACCCGCTATTATTTGGGGGATTGCTATGAGATCGATGAGACTCCCTCGGGTAATAAGGAGAAGTTGTATTTGGCGGGAGAGAATTACTACGACGCTTCGGCGGTATTGGTGAAGGATCATACGAATAGCTGGAAACTTTATTATATAGGTCGTGATTATCTGGGAAGTATCACGGATATCATCACGGAGGCAGGGACGAAATACGCGAGTTATAATTTTGACGCATGGGGTCGCCAACGTAACTCATCCAGTCACGTTTACATCCCTTCGGGGCAGGAGGTAGAATTGTTCCTTGGTCGTGGCTACAGTGGCCATGAGCATCTTAAGGAGTTTGGCTTGGTAAATATGAACGCTCGCCTGTATGACCCGGCTCTGGGTCGTTTCCTCGCTCCTGATCCGTTTGTCCAGATGCCGGACTTGTCCCAGAACTTCAATCGTTACAGCTATGCCATGAACAACCCGTTGAGGTATGTGGACGAGGATGGAGAGTTTATCCATATTATAATAGGTGCGGTTATCGGAGGAACAGCAAATTTGATCTATAAGGCTGTATCGGGTCAACTTCATAGTTTCAAAGATGGATTTGCCGCATTTGGTATTGGAGCCGCCGCCGGAGGTTTAGGTGCTGCTACGGGGGGATTG
>ERZ779645.962-NODE-962-length-14796-cov-3.629130_pt1 | contig 14796 bp, 10 predicted proteins | sample MGYA00511103_ERZ779645 | MGnify/ENA primary metagenome ERZ779645 (study PRJEB29588, sample SAMEA2158521) | human gut metagenome | biome: human gut; feature: human-associated habitat; material: faeces | place: Denmark | collected 2008/2010 ...
AGCATACCACCCGATGCTCGTAATGCTGTTTGGCAATGTCAGTTCGGTCAAGCCGTTGCAACCCTGGAAAGCATACCACCCGATGCTCGTAATGCTGTTTGGCAATGTCAGTTCGGTCAAGCCGTTGCAACCCTGGAAAGCATACCACCCGATGCTCGTAATGCTGTTTGGCAATGTCAGTTCGGTCAAGCCGCTGCAACCACTGAAAGCATATTTCCCGATGCTCTTCACGCTGTTGGGCAATGTCAGTTCGGTCAAGCCACTGCAACCGCGGAAAGCAGACCACCCGATGCTCGTCACGCTGTTCGGCAATGTCATTTCAGTCAAGCAGCTGCAACCTTCGAAAGCATTATCCCCGATGCTCGTCACGCTGTTAGGCAATGTCATTTCAGTCATGCCTGTGCAACCCATGAAAGCATAATCACCAATGCTTGTAATGCCATCTTCGATTGTCGCTGTTTTTATTCCATAATCCTTAAAAGGCGAACCGTCATAGCCATGGTTCCACATTTTGCCAATTCCTGACAACGTAAAGTTGCCTGAATCGTCGAGAGTCCATTTCATTGAATTTTCACAACTCCCGGTTACTGCGGCAAATACATTGGCACACATTAGCACCGACGACAAAAAGACTATCGTCAGAATCGTAATTTTCCGTTTCATAACTTTTTGTTTTTAGAGTTTTCAGTTGTTTTTAATATTTCCAAATTATATGTGTAAGTGCCGACATCAAGGATTATTCCGATTTCCTCGATTACCACCACAAAACAATGTCAACGTAGGCAACCGCGATGCGGCTATTCTACCACCATCTTCCGTGTCTTGTCAGCCACGGTGACCTCTACTCCGGAAAAGCCCCTTATGTTGCTGAATTCATTCCAGCCTTCCGCCCGCGTATAGGCGGCAACAGATCCTTCCGGAACAATCAACTCGCAGTTAGTTTTATTGACTCCGTCAAACACTTCGGAATCACACACTGGCGGAATTTTAGCCAACGATGTTATCTTCACCAAGCCGCTGCAACCACCGAAAGCACCATTTCCTATACTCGTCACACTGTCAGGCAATATCAGTTCAGTCAATTCGCTGCAATAATAGAAAGCGGAATTCCCGATGCTCGTAATGCTGTTTGGTATGATACTGTTTTTGCATCCTGCAATCAATGTGTTAGTTTCCGTCTCAATTATTGAATTGCAATTATCGCGGGAGTCGTAGCGACTGTTTCCACTCTCTACTGTAATCTTTCCCAAACCGCTGCAATATGCGAAAGCACCATCCCCTATGATCTTCACGCTGTTGGGCAATGTCAGTTCGGTCAAGCCGCTGCAACCCCGGAAAGCACCATCTCCGATGCTCTCCAAGCTGTTCGGCAATGTCAGTTCAGTCAAGCCGCGGCAATCAGAGAAAGCATGCTCCCCGATGCTCTCCAAGCTGTTAGGTAATGTCAGCTTGGTCAAGCTGCTGCAACCGCTGAAAACACTACCATCAATGCTCTTAAGGCTGTCAGGCAATGTCAGCTCAGTCAAACCGATGCAAGCAAAGAAAGCCCATCCCTCGATGCTCATCACGCTGTTGGGCAATGTCAGCTTGGTAATGCCGCGGCAACCGCTGAAAGCAGAATTCCCGATGCTCTTAAGGCTGTTAGACAATGTCAGTTTAGTCAAACCGATGCAAGCAAAGAAAGCAGAATCCCCGATGTTCTCCAAGCCGTTAGGCAATGTCAGTTCTGTCAAACCGCTGCAACCCATGAAAGCAGAATTCCCGATGCTCTCCAAGCTGTCAGGCAATGTCAGCTCGGTCAAGCCGCTGCAACCATAGAAAGCAGAATCCCCTATGCTCTTCACGCTGTTGGGCGATGTCAGCTCAGTCAAGCCAGTGCACCCATAGAAAGCTCGATCCTCAATGCACTTAAGGCCGTTAGACAATGTTAGCTCGGTCAAGCCAGTGCAACCACGGAAAGCTTCATACCCAATGCTCGTCACGCTGTTGGGCAATGTAATCTTGGTCAAACCGCTGCAACCCTCAAAAGCTTCACCCTCTATGCTCTTCACGCTGTCAGGCAATGTAATCTTGGTCAAGCCTGTGCAACCGCGGAAAGCTTCATACCAGATACTCGCCACGCTGTTCGGTATGACACTGTTTTTGCATCCTGCAATCAATGTGTTGGTTTTCTTATCAATTATTGAATTGCAATTATCACGGGAGTCATAGCGACTGTTTCCACTCTCTACTGTAATCTTTTCCAAGCCGCTGCAATCTGTGAAAGCACCATCCCCAATGCTCTTCACGCTGTTCGGCAATGTCAGTTCGGTCAAACCGCTGCAACCTTCGAATGCAGAAACCTCGATAAGCCTCACGCTGTTGGGCAATGTCAGTTCGGTCAAGCCGCTGCAGCCTCGGAAAGCAGAAGCCTCGATGCACTCCAAGGTGTTCGGCAATGTCAATTCGGTCAAACCGCTGCAACCATAGAAAGCCCATCTTCCAATGCTCGCCACTCTGCTCGGTAATGTAAGTTTGGTCAAGCCGCTGCAACCGCGGAAAGCATCATCAGCGATGCTAGTCACACTGTTCGGCAATGTCAGTTCGGTCAAACCGCTGCAACCCTCGAATGCAGATTCCCAGATGTTAATCAATATGTTTGGCAATGTTAGCTTGGTCAAGCCACTGCAATCCTTGAAAGCACAAGCCTCGACAACCCTCACACAATTAGGCAATGTCAGTTCGGTCAAGCCGCTGCAACCCTGGAAAGCGCCATCTCCGATGATCGTCACGCTGTCAGGCAATGTAAGTTTGGTCAAGCTGCTGCAACCCTGGAAAGCCTCGCTATCAATTTTTTTTAATTTCTTTGGCATGACAATCTCTTCCAACTTGTCGCAACCTTTGAATGCCTCTTTGCAAATTTCCTCGACACGTTCGTCAATCTCGTAATATTTTCCAGCATACGCTTTTGCATCGAGAAGTTTCTTATAGTCATCACTGTACACCACTACATCCTGCGGAATTGTTTTCTTCTCTGTTTCTAATGCTGACAAATCATCTTTTTCCATGATATATACTTTAGTTTATTTTAACAGCCTGCAAGATAGCGCAAGAACTCTTTTCCTCACGCCATCTTTTCCAAGCCTTTCTATTCGTTTATATTTTCACTTTTTTGCTTATAAACTCTTCACAAGTTTTTCCCAGTCTGACTTTGTCATATTTCCAGGCGACAGCGAGACGTTCTGGCAGCTGTTGAGCAAAATCAGATTGCTGTAATTCTCCAGACCTTTGATTCTTGCAAACCATTCTCTCCGACTTCGCATAAGCACTATGACTTTCTCCTCTTCCATCGCGCTATAAATAAAATCGTCGACATACTTGCCAGACGGCAAGTCGAACGCCATTTTGTGTTTAGTGTGGTACGGGAAACATTCTATACAGAAAACTTTCTCTGAAATCTCGCATCCGCATGCTTTCTCCAATTCTCGCACGCGGTCTTTCCACCATTTATAGCCTGGATGGGACTCGCCTATCGCATTCACAACTGTTTCTGGATCACGCAGCCAAATGAACTCCTTGTTGATATGCCACAACTCCTCACAAATCTCTTTCTCATAAATGTTGGAGAAAGCATTCTTACCGTTTGGCAGCACTGATGCCGCCTGAATCGCGTTGCCGCAGCCCACAAAAGTCAAATCTTTTTCGCTATGTCCAGGATTGCCATTAAGCAGATAGACCTTAGCCTCAGGATCGCCGTGATATGGTTCAGGAAGTGTGTCAAGCACAATCTTTGATTTAACAGCAGTCGTCAGGCTGTTGATTACTGGCTTGTCGCAATCGGCGACAGTGTCGCTAAGTGAAATGTTTAACCATGGATTCTTCCTGATTTTGGGACTCTTCATGTTTTGGGGACTCTTCATGTTTTTTTGATTCTTCATGTTTTTGCAATTTGTTTTCCGAATCTGCAAAATTAACAAACAAGAACACAATAATTACCCCCCCCAGTTAATTTTAGTTAATTATGTTGCAAAACATTTTTCCATAGGGTTGGCGTGTTGTCGGTAAGAATAAATGATGCCGAGAATATATCGCAGGGAGGTGCGCAATGTGTTCATACCCGTTCCCTTTTTCACATATCCACCTCTGTGAAACGATTGAAAGTTCGGCCTTCTCTTGCAACCTTCCCGAAAAACATCTTTTCAGGGCGCACCCAATATGCCTTCTGTCCATACAAGGCTTGGTAAACCACCATGCGTTCCAACGTCTCTGAATCAAAGGCGGAATGGAAAAACTTATACTTTCCGCCCTTGAAGTGCTGAAAATACCGATATTCTTTTACCGGACAGTCCATAAGCATCTTTTGGGCAAGCGGTGCGTACCATGCCTTCACCTCCTGCTCTGTTGGTGTGTGGCCGCCCGGGAAACGAAACACATTGCTGTAGTGCTCCATAAACAACGGGCAGAAATGGGCGATGCTGTCGTGCTCGCCAAAAAGTCCCCATACGCGGTCTTTGTAATATGGGTTGCAGCAATCAAATTGTATGGCTTCCAGTTCGGCAAACTCCTCAATCAACGCCTCGTCAATGACCAGCCGCTGATTGCCGTCCCTTCTCGGCGCCTTGTATTCGTGCTCACCGACGCGCTGCTTCAAAAATTCGGTCATCTTGAAATGAGGATTGCCAAGCAAGGCCGGTATGCCCACCACAGGGGCAAGCATCTGGGCAAGGAATGCTCCGCAGCTGTTGCCAAGAAGCAAGTCGGGATGCTCCCGGTCGATGATTGAGCGAATCTCCTTCAGTGCCTCCTTGGGATGCAACGGCAGGTCGGGTGTCAGCACAACTGCCGACCCCTCGAAAGCCTCCCGCAACGCCTTTGCCATCGCACAACTTCCCGTGGCAAAAAATCCATGCAGGAACAGTATTTTCTTCTGTATTGTTTCTTTCATTAAATTCTTTTATCTTTCCGTTGGCAGCCTATACGGCCGCCTAATCAATCTCGAGACACTGCTTGATGGCGGCGCGGATGGCGGCGGAGTCGGCATTGTCGCGCTGAAGGATGGTGAATATCGATTTGATATATTCATCCTTGTTCTGGCAGCCGCACAGCTGCGCCACGTTGCTCTGCACAAGCATCGTTTTCTGGTTGTAGACACGCAACACGCTGCGGTAGTCGCCCTCCTGGACATAGCGGTTGAAGTCGCGGCACAGTCCCTCATAGATTGCGCGCGGACGTATCTCCTGTCCAAGATGGTCGAGATGGTCCTCAAGGGCGTTGATGTTCTGAAAACGGCGGTCAACGACCACCTCGATGGTGCGTTTCACTTGATGCCGGGTGTGCATCAACGCCTGCTGCCGCAGTTCTGCCTTGAAGAGTTTGAGGATGTTGCCACGCACATGCGAAAAGGCCTTCACATCATCCTTGCCGTGCACTCGCGCCACGGTGCGTATCACCCCCTCAAGCATCATTATATTCTCAATTTCAGCCACATCCGGCACATAAATCTTCTTCTGACGCAGATAGTCAACCTCCTTGGCGTTGCGCCGGTCGCGATCAACGATGCCGCGCGAGTCAAGATGATGGAAGCCTTGAATGTCGTTAACGGAGCGCACCGTTTCTATCACCTTGTTGCAGCTTCCCATCGGCTTCACCGTGTACTCTGGGAAAATCAGCGAATACAGTCTGAAATCAAGGCTGTGGGTGCTGTCGCCCTCCACAAAAAGCACCGGTTTGCGGCTGCCCATAAGGTCGATTATCAGCTGGTCGCTCAGCGACTCGTGCGGACGGATTATCTCATAGTCCCACGTTTCCGCCTGGATGTTGCATCCTCTCACCCACACCGTGACGTTGTCGGTGCGCGACGTAGGAAACTCGATGTCGTGGGTCATGTAGACAAACGTGCAGTCGGGGCGGTGCCCCTCGATAGTTGTCCAAAGGCTTTGCGTGATGCTGCGGTGCAGGAAAAGCGTAGGCGAGTCAACAAAAATCACGCTGCCCTTCGGAGCATACAGCGTCGCGCCGATATAGAAGAACACGGCTTTCTCGCCCGCCGACAGCTGGCGGGGATTGAAAGCATTGTCGCCAAGACGGTTGGTAAACTTGATTTTACCGCCCGACCTCTGCACATCGTTTTTCGGAAACACTTCCTTCCACAGTCTCACAACGGTATCGATTTTAGTGCGCGGCAACGGGATGTCGGCGGCTGCGCCGATACGGTTCATCTTGTAGGTGAACATATCGTTCATCTCATCGTTGAGCAGCATAAACAGCAGCATCTCAAACTCTGTCTCGGCCACGGGTTTCACAAACTGCACCGACTGCAGCGCCTGCTGATAGAACGTTGTGACCGACTGCGCCTGTATGTCGCCGTCTTTTATCGGATACAAGGCTTTGAGAGCGGAAATTGTGAATGCACGGTTGCCAAGGTCGGCAATCATCCGGTTGACGAAGCGTGTCTTGCCAGAGCCGTTGGCTCCGACCACTGTGATTTGCTGACGTCCGTTGAGCGACACCGGCTGCTGCCCGTCTATTCGTTTCGGAAGCGTTATGTCCATCGTATTCAGATTTTTGTCAGTGTAAAGTTAATCACTTACCACGAAAAATACAAACACGAAGCGACTAAATAATCAATTTAAATGACTTACTTACCAGAATATCTCCGCCACGACGTGGAACGGAAAAAGAGTGATGGCGACCACTGCGTTGAGCGTGATGAGAAGCACGGTGCGGTCGGTGCGTTTCATCGCCGCCTCAATGTTGCCGGCGCGCAGCATGCGGCGTGCAGTAACGGCTGAGCGTATCGACATCCATGACAGCGGAAGCAACAGATAGAAAAACGGACTGTAGAGCAGTGAAAGGGGCGCGAACACATTGAAAAACGACAAAGCGATGATTACCGTCGTGACAACAGCGGCACGCAGATGCGTGGGGCAATGGCGCACGGCGTCATCAGCCGCCCGATGCTCCTCAACGACCTTTACACCAAAGATTTGCGCGAACTCAGGCACGAGTCTTGCCTCTGTCCATTGCGGCAGCCCTTGGCGCCACACCTTCGTTTCCGCCGCAAGTCCATGCGCGGTCAATTCCTCAAGGCTGAACGGGCCTTCGCTATTTCCGTCCTTTATCATCCAATACTTCATACGGCAAAGTTACTGATTTTCCTCAAAAGAATCATCGTTCAGAGCATCTTTTCAAGGATGTCGAGAGCGTGGAGCATATCGGCATGAAACGTGGCGTGCGAACGCAGAAAGTCTGTGCGGCCGTCTGCCAGCAAGGAATACAGCTCAGGATTCATGTCGTCGGCAAACGAGGAAATGGCATACTCGATGTCGTCGCGCTGCCAGTCCATTGTCGAATGGGCATAGACACGCTCCTTCTGGTGCAGGAAGCAATAGGCGGTCTCGATACCGGCGCGCGTAATCATCGGTCGTAACCCTCCGGACGCATTTGACGCTGCTCCACGCTGTAGACGTAGCCATGGCTGAGAAGATACGCCTTCAGCTGCTCCGGGTCGCGGTTGTAGGCATAGCAGATCTGTTCGAGCGAGTCAAACTCCTCGTCGCGCAGCAGCATATTGATTGTTGACACAAGTATTGCGGGGTCGGTTGGCAGATAGTCCATATTCTTGTCGTTTTTTTCACTCCATCAGCGGTGCCTCCACAGCATCGTCGCTCTGCTCCTGAAGGAAGAGGAAGTAGTCGGAGAACGAGCGTCCCTCCTTGAGCAGCAGGTCGAAATTCTTTTCACTGATAAACACAGGGCGCACCTGACGAGGAATGACAACCTGACGGTCGGCAAACAGTTGACGGCTGTAGTCCTCAAGGTCGGCATAGCTGGTGAATCCCTTGATTATGATTATTCCGAGTTGTCCATACGTCTGACGGTCGATGTCGAAATCGCGCACAGCATAGTTCGAGAAGTTGTGGCGTGCCACGTCGAAGAGCAGACGGTTTGACGACACGCTGTCGACAGGATACGTGAGCAGACAGATGTGCGGACCCTCGCGCGACGTGTCAAACGGCGTATACTCCGTCGTGGAGTTGACCGCCGCAGTGTCGTTTGTGAGCCGTATCGACCAAATCATGCCACGCACGTTGCCTCCGGCTCCCGAATTCGGTTTTCTGCCTTTGGCAAGATCCTTCAGAATCGACGAGGCTAGCGGTGTGATGTCGGTGTCGGGATAGCGCACAAGCAATTCCTTGAGCGTTTCCTGGAAACGGTCGTATTTCTTCTCCGAGAGGTAGGAAAGTGCGTCGAGAAGCATGAACTTAGGCATAATTTTCGACAACGGATATCGGTTCATAATCCCCTGATACCCCTCATGCACCGCTGCGTTGCGGTTTGCAAGATAGTCGGCATACGTCTTCTCATACATCCGCTCCTGCTCGCTCTCCATGTTGCGCAGGTTTTCGATATAATTCGGGTCGGCGAGAGCCATACCATATTTCGTGTCGGCAAAGTCGGCAAGAATCTTCTGCCGGCATGTCTCTGCCTTGTCGGCATATCCGTAGCGCACATACATCAGATACATATTATAATATATGTCAAGGCGATACACATTGTCGGGATAGCGGGTCAGCAGCTCGTTGAACGCGGCTTCGGCGGCATTCACATCCTCAAGTTTGTCCTTCAGGATTATGCCCATATTAAACAGTCCCTCCTGCACGATGTTGTGAGAGTTCTGTATTTCCTCCTCCGTTTTTGGAATCTGCACCAGATAGTATTCCGGGAAGTGCGGATCCTGCTCATGCGCCAGCTGCTCCTCGTTTTTCTTACGGGCGGCAATCTCCTCGTCGCTTAGCGGATTGCCGAGCGAGTCGACCATCTCTTTCTGCTTGTCGTCGTCGCCATAGTCTGCCTCCGAATTGAAGTCGCCGACAGAGAATGTGGTCTTGTTGGCGCGACGCCAGTCGTCTTCCAGCTTACGGCTACCCCAGCGGCGCTGAAACTCCGTCTTGCCGGCATTTTTAGTGGCAGTGTTGTAGAAATACCACGACTTGTCGGTGTTGAGCGTATAGTTCTGCGTGTTGCTCTTCAGCTGGCTTCCGGCAGCGTCGGGCCGCGACGCAAGCGCCTGCAGCGCAGCCTCCTCAGCAGCTTTCTTCTCCTTGTCTTTCAACTCTTTCACCAATCGGTCAGCCACCTTCTTCTGCTCCTCCGGCGACAGTTTTGAAAGCGCCAGCAACGAATCCTGCAGCGTGACATTCTGCGAGTAGACAGCCAGTTCATCGAGCACGTCGCTGCGCTTCTTCAGCATCGCATAATTCTGATAGTCCTCCGGCAGCTGCGCCACGCCCTCAGAATAGCAAGGCTGCGCCTTGTCATATTCATAGCGGTCGAAATAGAGTCCGCCGAGCGTAATCTGGTTTATAGCCTTGTCGATGCCGTTGCGCGTGCTTTTCTCATTGGCAAGCACATAGTTTTTTATGGCGTTTGCCGTGTCGCGGCGCGACAGGTAGAGATTGCCTATGGCATAGTATATCTGGTCGAGGTATTCTTTGTTGCGGTCCAACCGCGCCATGCGCTGCAACGACCTTACCTCTGAATTGATGTTCTGTCCGGTGTAGACCTCGCTCTGCTTGATGCGGGCGTTGAACTGCGTGCGGTAGGTGGCGCTCGACGCTCCTGCCACCGACTTGAACATACGGTAGGCGGCAGCCTTGTCGCCATTGGCCTCATAAACCTGCCCGAGCAAAAATGCCAGACGCGTCTTCTGTGCGCCGCCAGTGTCTTTGTACGCCGCAAGCAGCACAGGCGCCGCCTTGTCGTATTGGCGCGTCTTTACGAGGAAGTCGGCATAAGCCGTGTTGTACATCGTGCGCAGCCGCTTGTTCACAAGCTCGTCCTGCTTCAGCCGCGACAACACGTTCTCAGCCTCGTTTGTCCATCCCAGCGCGCAGTAGCTGCGCAGCTGCCATATCTTCGCCTCTGTGACGAGTTTCGGGAGCCACGGGAAATAGCGCTCCACATACATAAACGTAGCCGCCGCCGCGGAGAAGTCGCCTTTCAGATACTGCGCCTCGCCCATAAGCCGCCACGCATTGTGGAGAAACGGGTTGTACTCGTTACGCTTCAGATAATCACGATATTTCGGGTCGCGCATCTTGCTGCGGTCCTTCTTCGGTTTCTTCTGGATGGAATGGAGGGCGATGGCTTTCTGCATCTTCTCGATTGTGCGGTCGAAACTCACCGACGGATGCGTGGCTTTGTCGTCGGCAAACGACTCGGCGGGATGCACATAGACGAAGTCGGAATAGTCGTCCTCATATTCCTCCTCCATCTTCTTCAACTGCTCCTTATAGTGCTGCTCTCCGTTGAAATAAACGTTGTAGCGGGTGGTGAACGACTGCATAAAACGGGAGCCGGCGGTGTTTTTCTTCGTGCTGCACGACAGCAACACGGAGCACAACACTGCCACCACAACCGTCAAATATGTCGCCGTCCGGCACTTCATACATAATATTAACGCTCGCGCACGCTTTTTATTTCAGTGCGGCATTTAAAAAAATCGCCCCACCACCGCCGATTTTCCCAACTGTATATTTGCGCAATAAAAATTAATGTCTAATTTTGTGAAACTAATAACAAACAAAACTATTATCATTTAATCTTAAAGATATGGCTTTTCCTTTTATTACCGCAGAACAGGCGGCTGAATTGGTGAACAACGGCGACAATGTCGGTTTCTCTGGTTTCACCGCTGCCGGCACGCCTAAATTTGTCGCTCCTGCAATCGCAGCTAAAGCGAAAAAAGAACACGAAGCCGGACGTCCGTTCAAAATCAACGTATTTACAGGTGCTTCGACCAATGACTACATCGACGGCGAACTTGCACGTGCCGATGCCGTGAATTTCCGCACGCCGTATCAGTCATGCAAAGACACCCGCGCACGCCTCAACGCTCACGAAATCAACTATTGCGACATGCACCTCTCTCAGCTTGCGCAGAACCTCCGCTACGGATTCTTCGGCAAGATGGACATGGTGGGAATCGGGGCTGGGGACGTGACCGACGACGGCGAAATTCTGCTCGGTCCTGGTGTGGGCAACATCCCTTCGCTCGCTCACCTTGCCGACAAGATTGTAATTGAGCTCAATGAGCATATCCCGGCTGAAATCCGCGGTCTGCACGACATCTACATGCCGCTCGACCCGCCTTACCGCCGCGAGATTCCTATCTATAAGCCAAGCGACCGCATCGGTTCTCCGGTGCTGAAAGTCGACCCGTCGAAAATCGTGGGCATCATAAAAACCTACAACACCGACAAGGTGCACGGCTTCTCGCCTATCGACGAGACAACAATGCGCATCGGTGCAAACGTTTGCAAATTCCTCATCGGCGAGCTCCGTGCCGGACGCATCCCTAAAGAGTTCTTGCCGTTGCAGTCGGGTGTGGGCAACATTGCCAACGCCGTGCTCCACGGTTTGGAGGAAAGCCCGGAAATTCCACAATTCGACATGTACACCGAAGTGATTCAAGACGCCGTACTCGACCTTATGGAGAAGGGCAAATGCCGCTTCAGCAGCACATGCTCGCTCACATTCTCCGACGAGACAATGGACCGCTTCTTCAAAAACGTTGATTTCTTCCGCGACAAGGTGCTTATCCGTCCGGGCGAAATCTCAAACAACCCTGAGATTATCCGTCGACTTGGCGTGATTTCTATGAACACTGCTCTCGAAGCCGACATCTTCGGCAACGTCAACTCAACCCACGTGGTGGGCACCAAGATGATGAACGGTATCGGCGGCTCCGGCGACTTCACTCGCAACGCCTATATCTCTATCTTCAGCTGCCCGTCAATCACAAAAGAGGGCAAAATCAGCAACATCGTGCCGATGGTGTCACACCTCGACCACAGCGAGCACTCTGTGGCTGTGCTCATCACCGACCAGGGTATCGCCGACCTCCGCGGAAAGGATCCGTTGCAGCGCGCCGAACTCATCATCGAGAACTGCGCACACCCGGCCTATCGTCCGTTGCTCCGCGACTACTTGAAGCTGAGCAAAGGCGGACACACGCCTCACACCCTCAAGGCTGCCTTCGCATTCCACGAAGAGTTTAACGCTTCGGGCGACATGCAGAAGACCGACTTCTCGAAATTTGCATAATAAACTACGCATAAACACCTTCTAAAAGGGGTTGCCGAAACCATACGGCGACCCCTTTTTCATATATTTAGGTGTGAAATCAGTTGCATTGTGGTTTTTTTTGTCTAATTTTGCGGCGCAAAAACAAGAGAGAATTATTGATATGCCGAAAAATTTAGTAATTGTCGAGTCACCTGCAAAGGCTAAGACAATCGAAAAGTTTCTGGGAGACGACTACAAAGTAATGTCAAGTTATGGCCACATCCGCGACCTTCAAAAGAAGGATTTCAGCATCGACGTGGAGCACGACTACAAACCCATATATGAAATCCCTGCCGACAAGAAGGAACTTGTGAAGCAGTTGAAGGCTGAAGCGAAAAAGGCAGACACGGTCTGGCTCGCTTCCGATGAGGACCGCGAGGGAGAAGCCATCGCTTGGCACCTGTACGAGGTGCTCGGTCTGACGCCGGAAAAGACAAAACGCATCGTCTTTCACGAAATCACCAAAAGCGCAATCCTTCACGCCATCGAGACGCCACGCGGCATCGACATCGACCGTGTGAACGCCCAGCAGGCGCGCCGTGTGCTCGACCGCATCGTGGGCTTCGAACTGTCGCCTGTGCTTTGGAAAAAAATCAAACCGGCTCTCTCCGCCGGACGCGTGCAGAGCGTGGCGGTAAGACTGATTGTGGAACGCGAGAAGGAAATCAAGAATTTCAAAGCTGAGGAATACTACCGTGTGGTGGCTTTGCTCCACACCGACAATGCGGCGCAGCCTATTCGCGCTGAGCTCAACAAGCGTCTGCCAAGCAAAGAGGCGGCAATGGAGTTTCTCGAATCATGCAAGAACGCAACGTTCAGCATCAGCGACCTGACAGTGAAACCGCTGAAGAAGTCGCCGGCAGCCCCGTTCACCACGTCGACGCTGCAGCAGGAGGCTTCACGCAAACTGGGATTCACCGTGTCGCAGACAATGATGGTGGCTCAGCGCCTCTACGAATCCGGACATATCACTTACATGCGTACCGACAGTGTCAACCTGTCGTCGCTTGCTCTCGGCACTATCAAGGAAGAAATCGCAACTACGCTCGGCGACAAATACTACAAGGCGCGCAACTACCACACCACGGCAAAGGGCGCACAGGAGGCTCACGAGGCTATCCGCCCTACATACATCTCACACCACGAAATCTCGGGGACGGCGCAGGAGAAACGCCTCTACGACCTTATTTGGAAGCGCACCATCGCCACTCAGATGGCTGATGCCGAACTGGAGAAAACCACCGCCGAAATCAGCATCGGCGGACGCCAGGAAAAGTTTGTGGCTACGGGCGAGGTTATCAAATTCGACGGTTTCCTGCACGTATACATGGAATCGTCCGACGATGAATCAAACGACGCGGAGTCGGACACCCGTCTGCCTGAACTGAAAAAGGGCGAGACTCTCGCGCTCGATGAAATCGACGCCACACAGCGCTACACGCAGCAGCCGCCACGCTACTCCGAGGCGATGCTCGTAAAGAAACTCGAGGAACTGGGCATCGGACGTCCTTCAACCTACGCTCCGACAATCTCTACTATACAGAACCGCGACTACGTGGAAAAAGGCGAGAAAACCGGAACAAAACACGACATCTGCCTGCTCGAGCTGAAAAACGGCAAAATCAAAGAAACGAAGAAGGAAGAGTCGTACGGCAACGAGAAAAACAAGCTCATCCCGACAGATGTGGGTATGGTGGTAAACGATTTCCTTATGGAATATTTCCCCGACATCATGGACTACAACTTCACTGCCAACGTGGAGGAGAAATTCGACCATATCGCTGAAGGTCAGACAAAATGGAACGACGAGATTGCCAATTTCTATAAACTGTTCCACCCGGAAGTGGAAAAAATTTCCAACCTGCGCCTCGAACACAAGGTGGGAGAACGCGTGCTCGGCACCGACCCGAAAACAGGCAAAGAGGTGTCGGTGAAAATCGGACGTTTCGGACCGCTCGTGCAGCTCGGATCGACCGACAGCGAGGAGAAGCCGCAATTTGCATCGCTGCAGAAGGGACAGTCGGTAAGCGACATAACACTCGAGGAGGCTCTAAAGCTATTCGAGCTGCCACGCACTCTCGGAGACTACGAGGGCGAGACCGTGACGGTGGCTATCGGACGCTTCGGCCCATACGTGAAACACGGCAAAATGTTTGTCTCGGTGCCTAAGACGCTATCACCGCAAACAATCACCCTCGACGAGGCGGTCGAGCTGATCAAGAACAAAGCCGAAGCAGAGAAAAAACGTCTGGTAAAAACATTCGACGAGGAGCCGGAGATGGAAATCCTCAACGGTCCTTACGGAGTCTATATCTCATACAAAAAGAAGAACTACAAGATTCCGAAGGACAAGGATGCGGCGGCGCTCTCGCTCGATGATTGCCGCGCAATTATCGAAGAGGCGGCAAACGCACCTAAAAAGCCGCGCCGCACCGTGCGCCGCACTACAAAAAAATCATAATCGCGATGACTCCAACATACATCCATCTTGAGTCGATACGCTCCACCAACACCTATCTGGCGCAAAACGCCGAAGGTGCTGTCCACGGCACCGTTGTCTACGCCGACTGCCAAACCGCAGGACGCGGACAGCGGGGCAACTCGTGGGAAAGCGCCGACTTCAAAAACATCACGATGTCGATGTTGCTGCGCCCGGCAAACGTGAAGCCAAGCTGCCAGTTCTGGCTG
>ERZ779645.967-NODE-967-length-14703-cov-2.117559_pt1 | contig 14703 bp, 10 predicted proteins | sample MGYA00511103_ERZ779645 | MGnify/ENA primary metagenome ERZ779645 (study PRJEB29588, sample SAMEA2158521) | human gut metagenome | biome: human gut; feature: human-associated habitat; material: faeces | place: Denmark | collected 2008/2010 ...
AATTTATAATTTAGTACAATTTTACCATACTTTCACACAAAAAAATAGGTCTAATTTGATTTTTTTAACAAATTTAGACCTATTTTTTTAAAGGATGCATTTTAAAGCACTATATATGCATTTTTGTTACTTAATCATACCTGAAAGTGCATCCTTTACTGAAGCAATAGCATCAGGAATACCTGCCGGGTTCTTTCCACCGGCCTGAGCCATGTTAGGGCGTCCACCGCCGCCACCGCCTACCTTTGAGGCGATTGCCTTGATTAAGTTTCCTGCATGTGCACCGCTCTTTATGGCAGCATCTGTTGCCATGGCAACAAGATTTACCTTGCCTTCATTTGAAGAAGCAAGCACGATAACTCCCTCGCCAAGCTTTTCCTTGAGGGAATCTCCAAGATCACGCAGTCCGTTCATATCAACGCCGTCAACACTTGTTGCAAGAAGCTTGATGCCGTTTACATCAACTACCTGATCCATAACATCGCCGAGTGCATCCTTTGCTGCCTTGCTCTTAAGAGACTCATTCTCACTCTGAAGTGCCTTCATCTCAGCCATCAGGTGCTCAAGTCTATCTTTGAGGTTGGCAGGAGTTGATTTAACAACCTTAGCAGCCTCCTCAAGCTCCTTCTCCATATTGCTGTAGTAAGCGAATACATTGTCGCCTGTGATAGCCTCGATACGTCTTACGCCAGCAGCTACACCGCTCTCTGAAAGAATCTTGAATACCTTGATATCAGATGTATTCTTTACATGTGTACCACCGCAGAATTCCTTAGAAAAATCGCCCATTGATACGACACGTACCTTTTCACCGTATTTCTCGCCGAAGAGAGCCATGGCACCTGTCTTTTTAGCCTCATCGACAGTCATGACATCTGTGCGAACTTCAATAGCTTCGTTGATTTTCTCGTTTACGATATCCTCAACCCTTTTAAGCTCCTCAGCAGTCATAGCAGAAAAATGAGAGAAATCAAAACGTGTTCTCTCAGCATCCTGGTAAGAACCTGCCTGCTCTACATGTGTGCCGAGTACCTCACGCAGTGCCTTCTGAAGCAGATGAGTGGCAGAGTGATTTCTGCATGTGTTTGTTCTTGTTTTTGTATCAACAGAAAGTGTAGCCTTCTCGCCTGTGCGGATCATACCTTCTGACACATAACCTACATGTGCATATCTGTTGCCGACTACCTTTACTGTATCCTCGACAACAAATGTACCGCTCTCAGTCTTTATGATACCCTTGTCACCCTGCTGACCACCCATTGTGGCATAGAAAGGTGTGTTTGGAACGATTACAGAGCCCTTATCACCATCTGAAAGAGCCTCGACTACATCATCCGATGTGGTAAGGAAAGCAATCTCAGCTGTGTCTGTAAGCTTGTCATAGCCTGTGAACTCTGTAGTAATTTCAGAATCTATATCATTGTAAACATTGGCATCAGCACCCATATAGTTTGTTTCCTTGCGGGCTCCTCTTGCCTTCTGTCTCTGAGCCTCCATACAACTCTCAAAGCCAGCCTCATCATATGTGAAGCCCTTCTCCTCGAGAATCTCTGCAGTTAGGTCTACAGGGAAGCCGTATGTATCGTAAAGCTTGAATGCATCCTCTCCTGAAAGCACCTTGACTCCGTCAGCCTTCATATGCTCTTCCATATCTGCGAGGATACCAAGTCCCTGGTCGATAGTCTTCGCGAACTTTTCCTCTTCCTGAGTGAGCACCTTAAGGATGAAATCCTTTCTCTCCTCAAGCTCCGGATAGCCATCCTTACTCTCATCAATGACAACCTGCGCGATTTTGCCAAGGAATGCTCCCTGTATGCCAAGTGTACGTCCATGCATAGCGGCACGTCTGATGATACGGCGAAGCACATAGCCCCTGCCCTCGTTAGATGGCATAACTCCGTCAGAGATAAGGAATGTAGACGAACGGATATGATCTGTGATAAGACGGATAGAAACATCGTCCATCTCATCGACATGATATTTCTTGCCTGAAAGCTCGCAGACCTTGTCACGGATAGCCTTCATGGTATCAATATCGAATACCGAATCAACATCCTGCATTACAACAGCAAGACGCTCAAGTCCCATACCTGTATCAATGTTCTTGTGCTCAAGCTCAGTGTATCCACCGTGTCCGTCACCGTTAAACTGTGTGAATACATTGTTCCACACCTCCATGAAACGGTCACAGTCACAGCCTACCTTACAATCAGGCTTGCCACAGCCGTACTTCTCACCGCGGTCGTAGTAAATCTCAGAGCAAGGACCGCAAGGACCTGCGCCATGCTCCCAGAAGTTGTCACACTCACCGGTCTTTGGATCTCTGTAGAAACGTGTAATACGATCTCCCGGCACTCCTACTTCCTTAGTCCAGATATCAAATGCCTCATCATCCTCACCGTAGATGGAAGGATAAAGCCTGTCCTTCTCAAGACCGAGCACCTCTGTCAAAAACTCCCATGACCATGCGATTGCTTCATGCTTGAAATAATCACCAAACGAGAAGTTTCCGAGCATCTCAAAAAATGTAAGATGACGAGCTGTCTTACCTACATTCTCGATATCACCTGTTCTGACGCACTTCTGACATGTAGTCACACGACGTCTCGGTGGAACCTCCTGTCCTGTGAAATATGGTTTAAGCGGTGCCATACCTGCATTAATAAGAAGCAGACTGTTGTCATTGTGAGGCACCAGTGAAAAACTCTTCATTGCGAGATGTCCCTTGCTCTCAAAGAACTCAAGGTACATACGACGTAATTCGTTAACGCCATAACTCTTCTTCATTACTTGAATCTCCTATTCTTTTGTCTTTGCGTCCTTCATTTTACGAAGCTTTACCCCTATTAAAGCCCCACAAAAACCTATGGCCGCCAAAACAATCATAATAATAACATATTGTGCTACGCACATGAAAAAGTCCCCCATAATTACCCTCCTAAAATTTATTGAACTAATTTATTATAAATGAATTTGTGAAATAATTCAATAGTTCTCTCCAAAAGCGAACGTCTGATTTTCACGTTCAATCTCAATAACCCTGTCAGCCATTTCCTTATTGCTCAGCCTCTTTTTGTATTCATTAATACCGCTGTAGTCCTGCCACATGCGCATAGGAAACACAAACTCTGCCGAGGTGTTTTGTAAAAAGAAATCAAAGCCCTTGAACTGATATTCCATAAGCTTTGGATCCATCGGGAAAAATGCCACGTTTATTGGTTTTTCCGAAAGCTTTTTTATCTCATGCCTGAAGGCTCTGCGCACTCTGCCGTTTATCAGGTCTCCTGCACCATCCCACTCCCAGTCGTTTAAATCACCGGCATGAAACAGGCTCACACCGTTTGAGGCAACATAAAATGCCACCCCGGCATCGGTGGATCTAAGTGTCATTATGTCCAGATCATCCACATGATATGTATTGTCAGGTGAAACAAATGTCACCTTGTCCCTGACAGCGGGATCAATGCCATGCTTTGATAAAAAATGCGGACTGATACGGATATCCTTTGAAAAAACATAATGTATATTCGGATATTTGTCAGTCAGACGCAAAATATCCATATCATAATGATCCTTATGGCTGTGACTTGCAAACATATAGATTTTTGTATCCGGCTCATAAGATGGCAGCTTTCCGGTAAAATGCATACCCTCCACCTTGTCTCCATCAAAATAATCAAATATAAGCACCTTGTCATCCAGTTCCACAAGAAAACAACTGTGATGTATAAAAATTATCTGCATGTAACCTACTCTCTTTCGCTTTTTTCTCTCTTTCCGCAAAGAAATCAGTCTTTATGTATCATTATGCTATCTTTATGCTATATAGTCAACTTATATTTCGTAAAATATAGTGATTTTACTCTAATAACCAATCAATAATTATATGATTAAAGGGTCAAAATACCTTTTGACCCTCATATCATTATATAATTATACAAATCATGCCGCCATTTGAGTCATTCACAATCTTTTGCATGGTTTCCTGAAGCTTTATCTGGCATTCATCATCCATCTGCATTATTTTGCTTCTTATTCCGTCCTCCATAAGCTCACCGACAGACTTTCCAAAAATATTGGTCTTCCAGACTCCACTGTCACTGTTTTCACCATTTTTGATGTAATCTATCAGATCCTCTGCCTGTTCCCTGCTTCCGACTATCGGTGCTATCTCGGTCTCGATATTAGCCCTTATCATATGTATTGACGGTGAAATAGCCTTCATTTTTACGCCAAACTTATTTCCATGGGCTATAAGCACCGGTTCCTCCATTCTGATATCAGACAACTGTGGCATCACAACACCGTAACCCTTCTGCTGCACCGATGAAAAAGCATCCTTAATCTTTTCGTATTCATTCTTTTCCTCAGTGAGTGAAAGAATCAGGGAAATCAGCTCCTTTTCCCCGGAAATAGTCACACCGCACAGCGCGGAAATATTCTCGTAGTAGTACTTCTCTGCAATCTCAATTTTGACCTTTACCACACCATCAGACAGCCCCATCCCGGCAAGAGATACCGCTTTTAATATATCCCCATCCGATTCAGGCATATCTGTGCTCATCTGTGCGACATCCTTCAGCTTTGAAGCCCTTGCAAGAAAAGTCTTTGCATATGTAATTACAGCCTGCTTTACATGATTGTCATAAGGCAGAAGCTGCACCCATTTCGGTATATCATAGTCCACTCTCGTGACTGCAAATTCATATAAGAGCTTTTCCATGATATCTGTAATCTGTCCCATGCAAAGCTTTTCACAGTCTATAGGAATGGCAGCCGCTTTATACTCTCTGCTAAGTGACTCGCATAAAAGTCTCGTTTCTGCCGCAAAAGGCTTTGTAGTATTTACCACAATTACAAATGGCTTTCCTGAAGCCTCAAGCTGCATGACGGTTTCTCTTTCTGCCGCCTCATAGCTCTGTCTTTTTATATCGCCTATGCTGCCGTCAGTGGTTACAAGCACAGCCACTGTCGAATGCTCCTCTATTACCTTTTTTGTACCTACAACTGCAGCCTCCTCAAAAGGTATATCCTCGTCGAACCATGGTGTTTTGACCATACGCTCGCCGTCCTCCTCGAGATAACCGACAGCATCCCCCACTGTAAAGCCCACACAGTCCACAAGGCGTACCTTCACAGCGCTGCCATCATCCAGACTGATAGTAACCGCATCCTGTGGAATAAATTTCGGTTCAGTCGTCATAATAGTCTTTCCTTTGCCTGATTGCGGCAGTTCATCGACCGCACGCTTTTTAGCATACTCATTGTCCATCTTCGGGATTACACAAAGCTCCATGAAATGCTTTATAAATGTGGACTTGCCTGTGCGCACAGGACCGACGACACCTATGTAAATCTCGCCGTTTGTGCGGCATCTGATATCTTTATATAAATCAAACTCTTTACTGTCCATATTACTGCCCATAAAAGCTTCCTCCATACACTTTATTCTATAATCAAAGTGTATTCACCCGCTCTTTGAATTATTACACATAAAAAGACCACAGGCTTCAAAACAGATAACCTGTGGTCTTTTGTAATAACATATAGTATTTTAAATCAAACTACTTAGCAGCCTTTTTCTCACATCCTGCTGTCTTGCTTGTAGAAGTATCAGCTGTTTCTTTAGCATCTGATTTGTCAGAAGCCTCCTCAGGCTCCTCGCGCAGACGTGCGTACATCTGCATACACTTGTGGAGCTTCTTTGCAAGCTTATTGTCTATCTGCTCAGGAGTAGCTCTCCACTGCCAGTTGCCACCGGTAGTTGAAGGAATGTTGATACGAGCCTTTGAATCAAGTCCAAGCAGATCCTGCATAGGAACAATAGCCATATCGGCAACTGATGACCATGCCGCACGCATCATGCCCCAGTTGTAGCCCTCCTCCTTTGTGAGGTTTAAGTAATCCTTTGCAAACCTTACGCAATCCTTTGGAGCTGTCTTCATCCAGCCCATAACTGTGTCATTGTCATGGGTACCTGTGTATACAACACAGTGCTGCGGATAGTTATGTGGCAGATAATCGCTATCTTCTCTTGAATCGAAGGCAAACTGGATAACCTTCATGCCAGGGAAGCCTGAATCCTTTAAAAGCTTCTTTACGGAAGGTGTGAGGAAGCCGAGGTCCTCCACGATGATAGGAAGCTTGCCAAGCTTCTTCTCAAGCACGTTGAATAAATCCATGCCAGGTCCATCTTTCCATACACCGTTCTTTGCTGTATCATCCTTTGCAGGAATAGCATAGAATGAATCAAAACCTCTGAAATGATCGATTCGCACGATATCATAAAGCTTTGCCATAGCACTGATACGCTTTGTCCACCAGCTGTAGCTGTCCTTCTTCATAACATCCCATCTGAAAAGAGGATTACCCCAGAGCTGTCCGTCAGCTGAGAAAGCATCAGGAGGACATCCTGCCACCTCGATTGGATTTAAGTCTTTATCGAGATAGAACTGTGTAGGATTAGCCCATACATCTGCTGAATCCATGGCAACATAAATAGGTACATCTCCGATAATTCTTATGCCCTTTTCATTAGCATATGCCTTTAAAGCAGTCCACTGCTTGAAGAAGAGATACTGGAGCATCTTGTAGAAGGCAATATCATCAGCATACTTCTCCTTTGCTTCTGCCATAGCCTCAGGCTTTCTAAACTTAAGAGCATCATCCCACTCGCTCCATGCCACTCCGCCATTGGCATCCTTTAATGCCATAAAGAGTGTGTACTCATCAAGCCACTCTGCCTCTTTACTGCAAAATGCTTCATAGTCAGCCGGTGTTTTCTTTGAAAAACGCTCATATGCCTTTCTTAAAAGAGCATATCTGTTGACATACATAATGCCATAGTCTACATACTGTGGCTTTTTGCCCCACTTATATGACTCGCATTCCTTCTTTGTCAGAAGCTTGTCCTTGCATAAAAGCTCCAGATCGATAAAATAAGGATTGCCTGCGAAGCTTGAAAATGACTGGTATGGAGAATCTCCATAGCTGGTAGGACAGATTGGAAGAATCTGCCAGTATGTCTGACCTCCATTCTCAAGGAAATCGACAAAACGTCTCGCCTCCTTTCCCATAGTTCCTATACCATACTGTGATGGCAGTGATGAGATTGGCATTAATACACCGCTAGTTCTCATGTTATTTTTCCTCCCTTTTGTTGTATACGCATTGTTTGGCTGCGTGATCCTGTATTTTAAAATAATATATAATATACATATGAAATCATATGATATTTTCGCTTTATTTAGTTATTATAACATCATAAAGTGCAACTTGTAAATTAAATTAGTTAATGTTAATATCAAATTAATAAAAAGTTTAAAAGAGGTGTAACATAATGAATGAAACAACCAGGCAATTGATTGTGCATAAGGTAAAGCATAATACGAAACGTCTTATAACATCCATTAAATGGGTAATCTTTTCTATCGTTGTCGGCATAGTCGCAGGAAGCTGCGGCACCGCATTTTATTTTGCCCTGTCGGTCGTAACCGATTTCAGAATGAAATACCCTTGGCTCATTTACTTTCTGCCAATCGGCGGACTTGCCATTGTAGGACTCTATCATCTGTGTAAAGACGATAACGACACCGGAACCAATCTGGTAATATCAGCTATCCATTCAGGCGACAAGGTGCCCTTTAAAATGGCCCCGCTTATATTTGTATCCACACTTATCACTCACCTGTTCGGTGGCTCTGCCGGCCGTGAGGGTGCTGCTCTGCAGATGGGAGGCAGCATCGGAAGCTCTATAGGCAGGGTATTTAGATTTGATGAAAAGGACAAGCATGTCATGATTATGTGTGGCATGAGCGCTGCATTCAGTGCACTGTTTGGCACTCCGATGGCAGCCGCTATTTTCTCCATGGAGATGATAAGCGTCGGTGTCATGTATTATATAGCACTCGTTCCATGTGTGATAAGCTCCCTCATCGCTCACGGTATCGCATCATACTTCAATGTTACAAATGAATTTTTTGCTATTGAAAACATACCTGACTTTACTATTTTAAACTCAGTAAAAATATCTGCGCTTGCAATACTGTGCGCACTCGTAAGCATACTCTTTTGTGTGGCCCTTCACTCAGGTGAGGCGCTGTACAAAAAATATCTGCCAAACAAATATACAAGAGTATTCATTGGTGGCTGCTTTGTCATCATAGCAACTATGCTTGTAGGAAACCAGACCTACAACGGCACAGGAATGAGTGTCATCCAAAGCAGTATAGACGGTTCTGTCAGACCTGAAGCATTTCTGCTAAAAATCATCTTCACCGCACTAACTCTTGGCGCAGGCTTTAAGGGCGGCGAGATTGTACCATCCTTTTTCATAGGCGCAACCTTTGGATGCCTGTTCGGCAACCTGACAGGCTTTGAGCCATCGCTGTGTGCAGCTGTCGGCATGATTTCACTGTTCTGTGGTGTCACCAATTGTCCTATTACATCGCTGCTCATCAGCTTTGAGCTGTTTGGCTACGACGGCATGCCGTACTTTCTTTTGGCAATCCCATTCAGCTATATGCTGTCAGGATACTTTGGCCTGTATCGCAGCCAGAAAATCGTTTATTCAAAATACAAGACAAGCTACATAAATAAATCAACTCACTAACATTTGCAAACTGCAACCAGGCATGATACCCCAGGTATTATTGCCTGGTCTTTTATTGTGTAAAGAGCTTTATCTCCCGCAGAAGCTTCATCTGCGAGAACCTCCCACAAAGCATCTGCAAGTTTAATTGTGATTTTATTTTTGCCAGCATTGTAAGCTACGAACACCTTCTCTGTATCATTATCAATAGTATATGCTACAACGCCATCAGGCATATCATCCATGAAATGTACGGATTTCTTAATCTCATCTACTGTGTCAAGATAAAATGACTTGTGAGCCCTTCTTAGTGCTATAAGCCCCTTATAGTAGGCTTTAAGGTCTGAAAACTGCTCAGCCCTGTCATAATCTATTGCATTGACAGAGAGAGGACTGCAATAGCTGTTCTCTACAGGAGCACCATCAGCTTCACTAATCTTTGTTCTCGCAAACTCCTCTCCATGCAGGAAAAACGGAATCCCCTGCGCTGTAAAAAGGATAGCTGCTGCAAGCTTATTCATACGGATACGCATCTCTTCACTCTCATGTGAATTGGATATGATAAACCTGTCCCAGAGAGTATAGTTGTCGTGACATGAAAGATAGTTAATCGACTGCCTAGGCGATTTGGCCCACTTAGCGCACGTAACAGCCCGCTTTAGCTCTTCACCTCTGTCTGCAGCTCCATTGACAAAGCCCAGCTCATCCATATAGAACACATGTCCCTTTACCACATCACGTATATCATCCGAAAACATGCCGATGCCCGGTGTCCTTGGAGCATTTATTTTCATGCCACGCTCTGATTCCGGCAGAGTGCTCTCTCCACCTGTCCAGCCCTCTCCGTACATTATTATATCAGGATTTATTTTTAAGAGAGCTTTTCTGGCTTCGTTTAAGGTTTCGATATCAAGCACTCCCATCAGATCAAACCTGAAGCCATCAATATGATACTCACTCGCCCAGTAGCACAGCGAATCAATGATATATTTTCTGACCATAGGCTTCTCTGAGGCTATTTCATTGCCACAGGCTGATGCATCAGAGTACTTTTCAGCATCCAGCATACGGTAGAAATAATTGCCCGCAGTCTTGTAAAAGCAGCTGTCATGAACATTGAAGGTATGATTGTAAACCACATCCATGATTACACCAAGACCCGCCTCATGAATCGAGTGTACCATCTCCTTATACTCTCTCACTCTCACGGCTCCATTAAACGGATCTGTCGAGTAAGAGCCCTCCGGCACATTGTAATTGTACGGATCATAGCCCCAGTTATACTGCTCCTTTAAGGAATCACTCTCGTCAATGCTGGCAAAATCATACGACGGCATAAGCTGCAGATGTGTCACTCCCATATCCTTGAAATACGAAAGAATCTTATCCTCAGTAAAAGCCTTAAACTTACCCGGATACCTAGAATGAGCAGATGCACCGGCAGACACATCCGCGATAGACACCTCAGTGATAACCATGCTCATGGGGTCTGCAAGCTTTGGCCTGTCCTCATCTGCAAATCCATCAGGATCAGTCTTTGACAGGTCAATAACCATAGACCTGTGCCCATTTACACCGCAGGCTCTTGCATACGGATCATGCGAGCTGAATGTGCCATCTGCGGTGTGAACCTCATATGTATAATAAACACCATCCAGATTACCCTCTGCCGTAGCAGAAAAAATACTGCGAAGCTCTCCCTCTCCGCGCACCATCTCAAGCCTGCCTGTCTCGGCCGAATCATTTCCCTTATCATAAAAAATAACAAAAACACTGTCCGCAACAGGCGAAAACAGTGTAAATGTTGTCTTTTCCTTTGAATAAATCGCTCCTAATTTCATAGCACTATCCTTTTCGTTTATTTTCGTATACATTATAATAGAATTTACAATAACTGTAAATAGGGCAATTCAACCAATTTTCAAAGACTTTTTAGTCAATGTGCCATTTTTTCTTTTGCTGATGTGAAACAATCTTTATATACAAAGATTGTGGCAGAAATCTGCCACAGGTTGTAGCAAGCTTCATCCTGAGAGTAGGCACTATGACTGTTTTATGCTTCATCATCCTGTCTATGGCATAATTGGCGCAGTATTCAGCGGAAATCCCCTTCAGCGCAAATCGCACATTCGCCACATCATTGAACTCTGTATCAACTGGTCCCGGACACAGACACCCCACATACACATGACTGTGGCTCTGTCGAAGCTCACATGCAACAGCCCTTGAAAGGCTCGCAACATATGCCTTAGAGGCATAATAGGCAGCCATATACGGACCGGCAGGAATAAGACCCGCAGAGCTTGCCACATTTAAGATAAAACCTCTGTCCTTTACCCTCATCTGTTTTAAAAGTTTTTTCGTCAGGAAGTGTACAGCACGTACGTTGACATCTATCATGCCCATTTCCTTAGCTATATCAGTCTCCTCAAACAGGCCGCAATCACCGTAGCCTGCGTTGTTTATAAATATTTCTATGTCTTTTTCCTCGAGATAGTCTGAAAGTCTCTGACACTCATCAAGCTGCATCAGATCCGCGGTAAAAATATCACACTTAAGCTCCTTATGCGTGGCTTTAAGCTTATCAGAAAGAGCTGTAAGCCTCTCCCGCCTTCTGGCAACAAGAATCAGGTCATACCCCTCCTTCGCAAGTCTCTTTGCAAACTGCTCACCTATTCCTGAGCTTGCTCCTGTAATCACTGCATACATATATCATATCCCCTATTCTTCAATCATAAGCTCTTTAAGTAATTCATCTTCTTTTTTCATATTATACACCTGTTTTCATTATCAATGCTCATCAACTCTCACACCATGTACCACAAACCTGTATGTCTCCCCGCTTGTGGAACAGGTTGAAAGAGTCACAACCTTGTCATCCTTTGTCGGGACTATGCCTGTATCCTTCATTGATGAGGCAGCCATCCTCTGTACGAATTTGCCAAATGTCTCGTCAGGCTCAAAGCCCACAGTATACTCATCACTGTCATCACTTACCGTTTCATATGAGAAAATTTGGTACCTATACTTTTTTCCATCGACAAGTATCTGGAAATACTGATGGCTGTCATAGTAATTCTCATCACGGTTATAGTGCTTAAGCTTTCCAAACATAGACAGGTTTTTCATATTGTGTCCATAAATGATTGTATGACAGTCGCTGAAATCAGTCTTGTTTGAACCCTCAAGGAAGATGGAGCCTGCAGTGGCATGCTCTCTCTTAAAGGTCTTTCTGAGGTAATAGCTGTTATCCCCCGAATACATGACAGGGTAGCTGATATCCTCATTCTCAAAATAAATCCAGCCAACCACATCAGGGTTTTCGCTCCTTAGACCGGCGAAATCAATATCTATATCATCATACCACGGAGACTGTGCTTCACTGCTGTCATCATTCTTCTTTGAATCGTCCACTGCATACTCATCCTGCAGCTTCTCATATGTCTTATCCGAGGTATTATAGTCAGAATAAATCTTAAACAGATGATAACCCGAATAAGCCACAAGAGACAGACCAATTATCAGAACTATAAATCTAATTACTTTCTTAACCATATATTTTCTCCATTTTTTTATCAGTCACAAAACTGCTGTAGCAGCTAACCGGCTCAATATCAAATTGTATCGTCATATTACTATGTGTGTCACATGTATGATTGAACCTATCGATAATACGCTTCATGACATCGGAGGCTGTATCGCATGAGCACTTCGACAAAAGCACAATGTACTGCGAGTCACTGTACTTTGCCGCCACATCACCCACACGCAGGCACTTTCTAAGTGCTCTTTCAAGTGTATGCATGGAATCCTTCATCTGACTATGATTCTTATCCGGCTGACTGCTATACATTGGCACAACAGTGACAAGCACCAGACTCTCCGGAACCGTAGAGCGTGCACTCTTTCTGACCTCCAGATGATAGATTTCCTTGAACACAGGATATCCGCACATAAAAACGCCATTCATGCTCTCCTCACTGATATCGTCCTTCACTTCATCTATATTGTAGCTTGAAACACCCTTTGTGACTGATAAAAGCTCCTCATACACCTTGTTGAGCATGACAGTCTTTCTAACCCCCAGATCATTGTCCATAATAGCCTTGGCAGTCTCATAAGTATCAAAAGCCATCTGTACCTTTTTGGTACGCATGCGTGCCAAAATCAGATATGAGTATATCTGCTCATCCGAACGTTCATATACAACCGCCTTGGTGCAAAGCTGCTCAAGCTTCTCATAGCAGCCTGTATCAATATACAGCTCTGCCAGAGCCTTTACTGTATTTACGTATCTGGAATGGTAAAATGCATTGAGCGTCATAAACCAATGGGTATCCATCAGGCGCGATAGGAAATCACCGTTATAAAGTGCTATGGCCTTCTCATAGCTTTCAATAGCTGTCTCCTTGCTCCTGCTAAATGCAAACTCTGCCTCATTTATATATCTATCAAACTCTTCGACATCAATGGATACTTCCACATCATCGTTCCATTTGTACAATCCGCCTCTTACAGAGACTATGCACTCTTCGTCAAAAGAAGCATCTCTTAGGGCCTTCCTGAGTCTGTATGCCAGATTTTTAAGGGCACCTACCGGATTATCAGTCTCCTCCTCACCCTGCCATATAGCCTCTGAAATGTCTTCTATACAGACACCTCTGTTTCTGTTTATCGCCAGATATACAAACAGCTTTTCAAGCTTCTCAGACCGCCATGCCCCTTCCTGGACGGATGTTAAGTCATTACCTACCGTAAAGCTGCCAAAAGTTTTTAATTTAATCACGTAAATCTCCCCATTTCTGAGATTAATCATAAACATATTAATCTTTTGAAATCCCTATAAAACGCAAAAATTAAATCCAGATTAAAATTTACGCAAATCATCACTGCCGTCGTCGACAGTGTTTTCTATTTTCATTATCTTAACAAAGTATGAGTAATCATCATTTACCTTTACCTCACACCTGTCACCCACCTTGTGCCCGAATATAGCGGCACCAAGCGGTGACTCTTTGCTTATCAGATTCTTTAAGGAATTGCCCCTTACGGTTGTGACAATCTTGTATGTCTCAGTCTCATCATCATCCTCAAAATACACATCAACCGTATTGAACATACCCACCTCATCATCCTTTGACTCATCGGATATGACAACGGCAGTCTTAATCATCTTCTCAAGATATCTGATACGGCTCTCATTCTGGTTCTTAAACTGCTTTGCGGCCTTGTACTCGAAGTTCTCACTCAAGTCACCCTGGGCTCTCGCCACCTTTACGTCATCAAGAGCCTTCTTTCTGACAACGAGTTTTCTGTACTCTATCTCGTCCTCCATTTTCTTTATATCATTTGCTGTCAATTCATCATGCATGTCTTAAACCCTCTTCCTGCAAAATTGCGTCAAAATGTATTTAGAGAAGCCCTGCGATACCACAAAGCAGCACAATCGCACCAAGAACTATACGGTACCATCCAAACACAATAAAGTTGTGCTTCTTTATGTAGCCCATCAGAAATTTGATAACAATAAGTGAAACAACAAATGCCACAATCATCCCGATAATCAGAATAGCAGCCTCTTCCCCTGTAAAATGAAATCCAAATTTAACAAGTTTCAGAAGACTCGCACCAAACATAACTGGAATAGCAAGGAAAAATGTATACTCAGCAGCAACAGTCCTTGAAACACCAATTAAGAGAGCTCCGACAATAGTAGCGCCTGAACGTGATGTACCCGGAAAAACAGCTGCAATAAGCTGGAAAATTCCAATCATAAGCGCAGTCGTGTAGCTTATGTCGACAAGTGAATTAATCTTGGCAGACTTGCCATTATGTCTGGTCTCAATCACAATAAAAGCGATACCAAAGAGTATAAGCATGATAGCTACTGTCTGGAAATTGTAAAACAGTCTCTCGAATACATCATCAAAAAGCACTCCGATAATAGCTGCCGGAATAGTTGAAACAAGAATATGAAACCACAGCACGAATATATCAGTCTTGACCCATGCACCGACACCGGTCTTTGCAAGAGGAGCTTTGTTATTCTTCCTGCCGAATGGCCAGATCTGGCTCCAAAACAAAACAACAACCGCCAAAATGGCTCCAAGCTG
>ERZ779645.975-NODE-975-length-14614-cov-2.231129_pt1 | contig 14614 bp, 10 predicted proteins | sample MGYA00511103_ERZ779645 | MGnify/ENA primary metagenome ERZ779645 (study PRJEB29588, sample SAMEA2158521) | human gut metagenome | biome: human gut; feature: human-associated habitat; material: faeces | place: Denmark | collected 2008/2010 ...
GATCGTATTGAAGAAAATGGGCAAGTCTATTATAAAACGCCAGCCATGCTATGTCAGAACATGAAAGTAAATGATGAAGTTAGAAATTATAGTAATGGCTTAATTCATATGGATATTGAAAATGTTCGCAAGAAAAAAGGGTTATATAGAACAGGGGATCTTTTGATTGATATGGATTCAAATATTATTCAAAAAGGTAATGAAAAGATAATGATTCCTAAAGCTGCTTTTACGATTATTTCAACATTGATGGATGTTCCACATAAGACTGTGTCTAGATCCGCATTGGTTTTTTATTTAGAACAAGCATATCATCATGAAATATTAGACAATACTTTGACTGTACATATTGCAGCAATCCGTCGTCTATTAGGTGATAAATATATTGGAACGCATAAAACAGTGGGATATTTCTGGCAGTTTGATGTTTTTAAAGTGGGATAAAGTTGAAATATGGCTTCAAATAAAGGTATAATATAAAAGCGTTGGAAGGAGATTTTAGATTATGCAACATCTATTTGAGTCAAAAGATAGTTTTAAAGAAAGTTTTAAACAAGCTGTTTCTGATGCCTACGGACGTGATTTTGAAGACACATATCCAGAAGAAAGATATATCGTTCTAGGTAACATGATTCGTGATTTTGCAGGAGAGCATTGGAGAGAAACTAAAAATGCGATCAAGAAAGCGGAATCAAAACAGCTTTATTATTTTTCAATGGAATTTTTGATGGGTCGTTTAATGACAAGTAACCTAATGAATCTTAACATTTATGACACTGTAAAAGATGGATTAAAAGATTTAGGCATGGATATTAATGACATGGAAAATATTGAAAGTGATGCAGGATTAGGAAATGGTGGTTTAGGAAGACTTGCCGCATGTTTCATGGATTCACTTGCATCTCTTGATTTACCAGGACATGGTAACTGCATTCGTTATCGTTATGGTTTGTTTAAACAAAAGATTGAAAACAACCAACAAGTAGAATTACCAGATTGCTGGTTAAAAAATGGTAACGTTTGGGAAGTATGGAAACCTCAACATGCTGTAAAAGTTGAATTTGGTGGTTATGTTGATGGGTATATGGATGGATATGGAAAGTTCCATGCACAACATCATCCAGACTTTGTAGTTCGTGCTGTACCTTATGATGAACCAATCGTTGGATATCATACAACAACCACAAATACACTTCGTTTATGGGATGCTGAAGTTGATGAAGATTCTGTAAATTCAGGTAGATTAAATGAGTACTTGAATCAAGTCACTGCAATTACAGCAAATGTATATCCAGATGATTCAACAATTGAAGGAAAACGTTTGCGTTTAACACAAGAATATTTCTTTGTATGTGCCGGAATTGATCAAATTATTCGTTCACACTTACGTGTATACCCAAGCTTAGATAACTTAGGCGATAAAGTCGCAATTCAGTTAAATGATACACACCCTGTCTTAGTTATTCCTGAATTAATGCGTGTTTTATTAGATGATTATTTTTATGATTGGGATGATGCATGGAACATTGTCACTAAGACTGTTGCTTATACAAACCATACAGTTATGGCTGAAGCACTTGAAAAATGGCCTCAAGACATGGTTCGTTCATTATTACCACGTCTATATATGATTATTGAAGAAATCAACCGTCGCTTTAAATATAATGTAGATCACAGAGGATTATGTGGAATCTTTAATAATGTTTCAATTCTTAAAGAAGGACAAGTACACATGGCTAACTTAGCGGTTGTTGGTTCTCATAGTGTAAATGGTGTTGCGAAACTTCACTCTGAAATCTTGGTAAATGATGTATTTAAAGACTTTGTGACTATTTATCCAAATAAATTTAACAATAAGACGAATGGTATTACTCATCGTAGATGGTTGTTGTTCTCAAACCCACAATTAACAAAATTGTTGGAAGAGACAATTGGAGATGAATTCAAGACAAATCCAGAAAAATTAGAAGATTTAATGGCACACGTTGAAGAAGAAGCCTTACAAAACAAATTCATGAATGTGAAGTTAGAACGTAAAAAGATATTGGCTGCATATGTTAAAGAAAATCTTGGTATTGATATTGATGTTAATTCAATTTTTGATTGCCAGGCAAAACGTTTACATGCATACAAGCGTCAATTATTAAATATCTTCCATGTTATGTATCTTTATTTAAGAATGAAACAGGATCCTTCATTTAGAATCTATCCTCGTACATTCTTCTATTCTGCAAAAGCAGCAGCAAGTTATGATTTAGCTAAAGAAATTATTAAATTAATCAACATGGTTGCCAATGTTGTTAATAATGACCCTGAAATCTCTAAATTTATGAAGGTTGTCTTTATTCCTAACTACTCAGTATCAATCGCAGAAATCTTATTGAATGCTGCTGATGTTTCTGAACAGATTTCTACTGCTGGTAAAGAAGCAAGTGGTACTGGTAATATGAAGTATATGATGAATGGTGCAATCACACTTGGTACTCTTGATGGAGCAAATGTTGAAATTGTTGAGCGTGTTGGATATGAAAATGCAGAAATTTTTGGGTTACATGTTGAAGATATTAACGAACTTCGTCATGAAAATTCTTATAATGCATGGAATTTATACAACTCTAGCTACAACGTTCGTATGGTTGTTGATTCACTTAAAAACTGTACATGGTCAAATGATCCAAACGAATTTAAATTGATAAATAATGACTTAATGATGCGTAACGATGAATTCTTTGTATTAGCTGATTTTGATGCATACGTGAATGCACAAGAAAAAGTACAAGCTCGTTACATGGATAAATCTCGTTGGGCTAAGACAATGTTGATCAATATTGCAAAATCAGGATATTTCTCAAGCGATCGTACGATTAGCGAATACGCAAAAGAAATCTGGGATTTAAAGCCACTGTCATTTGAAGACTAAAATAACTAAAAAAGAGATCATAATTATCATATAATGATGATATGATCTTTTTTTCATGCTAAGAAAATATTAAGTGCTGAAAACGAATATGAACGAAATTTTACTTGCGTAAATATGTTATATATGCGTAGCCATTATGTTGATTCTAGGTTTTGAGACTTATCATTCTTTGATGAAAATACGCAGAAGGCTAGTTTTTTAACAGTGGTTTTTTTGCATATATTGTATTTTCAAACAGATTTAGTAAGAACGACAAATACGCAGGATATGTTTTTAAATGAGATGTGTTTTTTGTTTTTTTCACTATGTACATTATCATGGTTCAACTATGTTCAAACAATGTTAGAAATTCATTATGTAAATAAAATAAAGACTTTTATTACGATTATCCCTGTCGTTTTTAGTGTTGTATTGTTATTGTTGAACACACTGAATGGTTGTTTGTTTGTGATTGATCAAAATGGATTTTTTAAACAAGGACCTCTTTATATACTTTATGTATTTTTGAATGATTTGTATTTTATAGTCGCTGCATATCAAGCTTATGTATACAGTCAAAAGGCAAAGTATTATCAACAAAAGAAAGCCAATCAAATTTTTGGAATCTATATGTTGACTTTATTGTTTGTGGGCACAATTCAAGATTTTTATAGTACAATTCCAATCTTTTGTGTAGGAACTAATCTTAGTATCCTCATTGTATATATTAGTTTGGAAGAACAAATGATTTCTATTGATTCATTAACACAATTGAATAACCGTAATCGTATGGAACAGCATTTATTTGAGTGTGTAAGAAGTCAAAGTTTAAATATGTACTTGTTAGTGTTGGACGTGAATAGATTTAAGAAAATCAACGATGAGCATGGACATGCGCAAGGGGATTTAGCATTAAAGGCCATCGCGAACTGTTTAAAAGAATCTTGTATTGAAAAAAGTGATTTTATTGCTCGTTATGGTGGCGATGAATTTGTGATTGTCTATAAAGGAAATGATGTAGAAGGATTATGCCAAAGAATTCATACTTATATACAACAATTATCTTTTCCGTTTGATCTAGATGTAAGTATTGGTTATGCGCAATATAAAAAAGAAATGCGTAAATGGAATGATTTGTTTATCAAAGCCGATAAACAATTATATGAGGAAAAGAAGAAATTAAAAGGCCGGTAAATTAAATTGCCGGTCTTTAATCGTACCAAGCGACAGCTCGAATGGGTGAGCCATCACAGTTTTCAATTTTAAGTGGAAAACAACTAAACCAAAATAAGTCTTTTCCACATTGATCTAGGTTTTTAAGATTTTCAATATTCACAATATTTCGATTTTTAAATAAAGCTTTGTGTCGAGTTAAATTTTCATCATGAATAGGATCTAATCCAATCACATCAAAACCTATGCCTTTAAAATTTCCTTGAAGGATAAATTCTAATACTTCATCATCTATACATGGATAATCATTAAAGTATGACTCGTCCTTCCATCTTTTATCCCAACCTAGATTAAACAAAAGAAAGTCTGCAGATGCAGCTTTATTCATATTGATTTTATCAATTGTGATGGATTGTCCTTCTTTTAAATCTCTACAATCAATGACTAGAGCTTTACCGATGAATTGTTCCGGTGAAAATTGATCCAATGTTTTTTGATTCGCAAAGATATGGGCAGGTGGATCCATATGCGTTCCCACATGAGAATATATTTGAATCAGTGTTTCTTTGAATCCATCTTTTGAATATGTATTTACGGTAGTGAGTTTGGGCTTTTCGGTTCCAGGGGAAAATGGCATAGCTTCAGAAATCGTATGTGTTAAATCAATGACTTTCATAAGTTTCCTCCTAAAGATATTTAACCACAATTTTTGTTGTATTGTGATAAAATTATAAATACAGGTGATTAGTTATGAAAAGAATATTATTATTAGGGGCTACAGGCTCCATTGGTTTACAAACTGTGGATGTGATTGAACAACATCCAGATCAATTTTGTTTAGTTGGAATTGCGGCTGGACATCAGGCAGATGTGATGCAAAAGATCATTGATAAACATCCATCTATAAAAGTGGCTGGTATTTCAGATTGTTCAAAGGCCAAAATTCTAAATGGTGTTACAGTTTATAGTGGAGAAAATGCCATGATAGATTGTATTGAAAACTGTGAATATGATTTATTAGTAAACGCTGTTGTGGGATTTAGAGGTTTAAAACCAACCCTAACATCGTTAAAGAAAGGAATCGATGTAGCTTTAGCCAACAAAGAAAGTTTAGTTGCTGGTGGTGTTTTGGTGCGCCAGGCGTTGCACGAAACAAATACAAAATTATATCCAATTGATTCAGAACATTCTGCCATTTTCCAATCTTTACAAGGAAATAGAAGTGAAGATGTAAAGCGCTTGATCATTACGGCAAGTGGTGGCAGGTTTAGAGATAAAACAAGAGACGAATTAAATGATGTAACTGTAGAACAGACTTTAAAACATCCAAACTGGAGTATGGGGAAACGAATAACTGTCGATAGTGCTACTATGGTCAATAAAGGTTTTGAAGTAATTGAAGCACATTATTTATTTGATTTGCCTTATGAAAAGATTGATACTGTATTACACCGTCAAAGTATAGTGCATTCTATGGTTGAATATAATGATAATGCGATTATTGCACAACTAGGATCAGCTGATATGCGTTTACCAATTCAATATGCATTATGTTATCCTGATCGTCCTGTATTAAAAGAGGATCGTCCATTAGATATGACAAAAACAATGGATTTGAATTTTAAAGAAATGGATTATGTTCGTTATCCAATGTTGAAGTTAGCGTATTCTATTGGAAAAAAAGAAGGAAATTTGGGTGCCGTATTTAATGGAGCAGATGAACAAGCTGTACAATTATTCTTAGAAAAAAAGATTTCTTTTTTACAAATTGAAGAGAGTATCGAGCAGGCTTGTAAGCATGCAGAATATATTGAAAACCCTACTATTGAACAGCTAGAAGCAACGGATGCGTGGGCAAGAAAGTTCGTCATTGAATATTGGGACTAGACCAATTGATAATTTCCCGAGTTTGACAGTTGAAAAAGTAAAAAGTGCTAGAAAGCCTTTATTCAAGGTTTAATCAAGCACTTTCGTTTTTTTGAAATGTTGTATGTGATTTCTATTTTGAAAATTTTTTTACTATTTTGTTTAAATCACTTGGTCTATAGTATTTTCTGTTTAGTTGTAGCTCGAAACATCTTTCTAATGCATCTAATGCCTGACTTCCACTATAGATGGATTTGTAGTACATGTCATCCATATTTATTACATTCATATTTCGTAATGTTTTTATTCGGTTTGATGTTGTTACATGAGTTAAGTTGTCATCCAACTTGCACTCCATAAGCCTGTATATAAGTAGTGCAGTGTAGCAGATCAAGAAATGTGCGCGTATTCTTTCTGGCTTTCTCAAGAATACTGGTCTTGCATCGAAATTAGTCTTCATGATTCTAAAACAGTCTTCGATTTTGTATCTATTTTGAGCTACTGCTAGAATGTCTTTGGCTGAATCGTCAAGATTTGTTGCGACGGCATAGAATCCATCGTATTTTTCTTCTTCATGGATTTTATCCATATCCAATACATAATTAGCTGTATCAGATGATGTGTTCTTAAGGAATCGACGTATATCGTTGGGTCCTTTTTTTATTTTTTCAGGATCTTTAAGTCTTAATAACTTTTTAGCACGTTCAAGCTGTCTTTCGCGGATAGTCCTTTGGTATTCCATCATCTTTCTAGAGAAAGTGACAATGATATATTGATGTAATGTTCCTTTGGCTTTTACTTTTTTTGTTCGACCGTTCTTGTATACTTTTTCTTCATAAAGTCCTGTATCCATGGCCGTGTTGGCGGGAATCACTTTATAGGCAAAATCATTGTATAGACTTAGATTGTTTGCGTCTTTTTTATTAAATGTTCGCATTTCTTTCAATGTGATCGCATCGTCATTTGACAATAGACGGTAGTTTGAATCGTTGAATACGATATCTTTGATCTCTTGTCCAAGTTTTTTTACTGACTGTGTAACGATATAAGCTCTACCACCCATATCATTGAATTTACGGATATTGTAGGATCCAAGTCCTGCATCCGCACAATATATGAACTTTTTGTTTCCGGTCATTTTTATAACTTCTTTTTCAAGTGGAACGGCAGTAAGCTGTTCATTTGTGTTTCCTGGATGAATACACATAGAAATAGGGATTCCATGGCTATCCATGATAAGCCCCATTTCAACAATAGGAGATGTCTTGTTTTCCTTACTGATTCCGAACTGACGAAGTCCAAGGATAATTTCCCCAGTAACTTCGTCAACAATCTCCTCATCAGGCTTTTCTGTTTCAAAGAAATAGTTTGTACAGTCATAGTACATAACTGAAGTATCTCGTTTAACGATGTTTTCGGAATTGTCAAAAAGATATTTTAAATATTTGTCACTGTTTCTGTCTAGAATATCCAAGAAACGAATCATATGTTGGTATTCAACCTGAGGTTTCTCATAGTATGTATCAAGTTTATCGTATGTTCCATATTTACTGGCAGGATCCAGAATCCTTGCATAGGTAAGAAACTGACAGATTTTATTACAGTCGTAGGTGATCTTTCGGTCAGAAGTAACTGATTTAAAAAAATCAGACAGATTCAATTTGGCATAGATATCCTTAAGATACAGATATCCAATGTTCAAACTAGTAGAATTCGAACAAGGAGAATCAGTAGAAGGGATTCTTTCATTAAAGTCCATAGTAACAACGAATTCAGATCTGCCAGAACGATATTCCTCATTCATTTTTTTTACTTCGTTTTTAGCGTATTCCAAGGGATTATCCGTTATAAGAAGAAGCTCAGAATGTTTACCTAATCTTTTGATATTTTTGGTTGTCGTTTTTTTACCATTTCTAAATCCTTGCTGGATATAGTAAGTAGGATCTTTAAGTCGTTTATCATAATACAGTTTCATAGAAGCAGCCATCCTTTACAACTATTATACCACAATTACAACACATACAACAGTTAAAAATAAAAATTTGACGAAAAAAAAGCCGTACATAAACGACATTTGGCTATTTCGACTATGAGCAAGTGTTAAACTCCCGGCTCATATTGCTCCGGATTCTTATTTGTTTGAGAAAATTAAGAAGTGTGTTTTACAAATGATGTTATAATAGTCGTATGTCAAAATGTGTAGTAGCCTGTTCAGGTGGACCTGACAGTATGGCTTTATTAGATCAATTGAATAAGCAAGGCAAAGACATTGTTGTTGCGCATGTAAATTATAAACATCGAGATACGGCTGACAGGGATGAAAATATCGTAAAAGAATATTGTAGAAAGTATGATTTTCCTGTTCGGGTTTGTTATCCGGTACATGAGAAAGGAAATTTTCAGGCATGGGCAAGAGATGTTCGTTATGCTTTTTTTGAAAAAGTAGCAGATGAGTTCGATACAAAAATATTATATGTTGCTCATCAAATGGATGATGTGATTGAAACATATTTATTTCAGAAGAAAAGAAATATGGTTTGTGACTGGTACGGATTAAAAGAAGAAAGTATAAGACATGGTTATCAAATCATTCGTCCTCTACTTAGTTTTACAAAGAATGAATTGCAACAGTATTGTAATGAGAATGGTGTGTCTTTTGGTATCGATGAATCTAATTTGACGAATCATTATACGCGTAATGTGATTCGTCATACACAAATCGAGAAGATGAGTCGCAAAGAAAAGGAAGCGTGGATCTTAAAGATTCAAAATGAGAATGAACTATGGCAAATCAAAAGAGAGGGTATAGAAGATTTTTATAAGGGTTGGAATAACGATGCAGATGCTTTACTAAATCAAAAAGATGCGTGGCTATATCTAGATACTTTTTTATTCCAAACGTTGCAGCATCATTTCTCAAAAAAATATATGGAAGAATTATGTGTTCAATTAAGAAGAGATGTGTTAATTGAAATAGAGAACTGGTTGTTGGAAAGACATGGGGGTAAGTTGTATTTTATGCCTAGTCCTAAAGATGTGTATTATAAATTGGATGAATTAGAAGTTAAAGATTATCCGGATTTTATAATTAAAAACGAGGGAAAAACAATTGAAATGTTTAGTGTAGATGCATCTGACTTTCCTTTAGTGATACGTCGTGTTAGAGTTAACGATACAATTCAAATGCGGTTTGGAAATAAGAATGTACATCGATTTTTTGTGGATCGAAAAATCAGTAAGATACATCGAAAATATTGGCTTGTAGGGGAAAATAAAGTGGGAAATGTAATTTTTGTGCCAGGACTTGGATGTGATGTAAAACATTATTCACAAAATCAACAGTTCTACTTTAAAATAAATGGTCTAGATTAAATGTTTATGTTACAATGTGTAAGTACTTTAAGGAGAAAACACCATATGATAGCTCAAGATATTGAAAAAGTTTTATTAAGTGAAGAAGAAATTGAAAATCGTTGTGTAGAACTTGCACATCAGATAGAAAAAGATTATAAAGAATCTGGAGAAACTCCAATTATAGTTGGATTATTAAAGGGAAGTGTTCCTTTTATGGCTGAATTGATCAAGCGTTTTGAATTTCCATGTGAAATTGATTTTATGTCAGTTAGTTCATACGATGGAACAGAATCTATTGGAGATGTTCGTATTTTAAAGGATATGGACTTATCTTGTAAAAACCGTTCTATTTTGGTTGTAGAAGATATTATTGATACGGGTAGAACTTTAGTTGAAGTTAAGAAAATGTTTAAGAATAAAGGGTGCCTTGATGTTCGTTGTGTAACATTATTAGACAAACCAAGCCGTCGTGTTTGTGAAATCGAAGCGGATTATGTTGGCTTTGAAGTGCCAAATGAATTTGTGGTTGGATACGGATTGGATTATAATCAAAAGTATCGTAACTTACCATTTATTGGTGTTTTAAAGCCGGAAATTTATCAGTAGGAGGAAGATTATGAAGAAGTGGTTAAATTATTTACCAACCATCTTCATTTTATCAATTGTATTATCATTAGTTTTTTATAGTTCACAGGGCAGTACTGTACAAATGAATTATACACAATTTGAGAAAATTGTAGATGAAGTTGATTTTAAAAAGAGTTCCATGACAATTAGTTCCACTGTAATCCATTTGGAAGGAACTTATGAGCAGAATTCAAAGACAGTTGGATACAAGGTTATTGTTCCAAGAACAGAAAAGAATATTGAAAAATTAGAAAAGTCTTTGCAGAGAAATGGTGGAAAATTAACTGTAGAAGATCCTAATCAAGGTAGTGTATGGATTTCGATTCTATCTCAAATTATTCCATTCTTAATTATTGCGGTATTCTTCTATTTCATGTTCGCAAAAATGGGTGGTGGAGGCAACAATAAAGCCTTCGAATTTGCGAAATCAAAAGCTCGTGTTGAATCAAATGTAAAAGTTCGTTTTAAAGATGTTGCAGGTTGTGAAGAAGAAAAAGAAGAAGTAAAAGAAATTATTGATTATTTGCGTTCACCAAAGAAATTTACGGATATGGGAGCACACATTCCTAAGGGGATTTTAATGGTAGGTCCTCCAGGAACTGGTAAAACTTTACTTGCCAAAGCCGTAGCCGGAGAAGCCAATGTTCCTTTCTTCTCAATTTCTGGTTCTGACTTTGTTGAAATGTTTGTCGGAACAGGTGCAAGTCGTGTACGTGATATGTTTAAAACCGCACAAAAGAGTGCACCATGTATTATTTTTATTGATGAAATTGATGCCGTAGGACGTCAGCGTGGAGCTGGTATGGGCGGTGGAAACGATGAGCGTGAACAGACATTGAACCAATTGTTGGTTGAAATGGATGGTATGACAGACAATGCTGGAATTGTAGTGGTTGCAGCTACAAACCGTCCAGATGTTTTAGACCCTGCATTACTTCGTAGTGGTCGTTTCGATCGTCGCGTTACTGTTAGTTTACCGGATATTAAGGGCCGTGAAGCTATTTTACATGTACATGCTCGTAATAAAAAATTGGCGAGTGATGTTTCACTAGCAAATTTGGCAAAACGTACCCCTGGATTCTCTGGAGCTGATTTGGCAAATGTATTGAATGAAGGTGCTATTTTAGCGGTTCGTAAAAATGAAGCTAAGGTCACTATGACAGATTTAGATGAAGCTATTGACCGTGTTATGATGGGACCTGCGAAAAAGAGTAAGAAATATACAGAAAAGGATAAAATTCTTGTGGCTTATCATGAGGCAGGACATGCCGTTATTGGTTTGAAGCTTGAAGATGCTGATATGGTTCAGAAAGTTACTATTATTCCTCGTGGAGATGCAGGTGGATATAACTTGATGACACCTCGTGAAGAGAAGTATTTCCATAGAAAATCTGAATTTATTGCGCAGATCACTGGTTTACTTGGTGGTCGTACGGCTGAAGAAATCCAATTTGGAGAAATCAGTGCAGGTGCTGTAAATGATATTGAAAAATTGACTGAAATCGCTAAGAATATGGTTCGTGTATATGGTATGTCTAGTTTAGGTCCTATCCAATATGCGGATCCTCAAGGAAATGTCTTCTTAGGAAGAGATTATACAAAGGGTAGTGATTATTCTGCAGGTGTAGCAGCTGAAATTGATAAAGAGGTTCGTGCAATTGTGGATGAGTGTCATGAAAATTGTCGTAAGATTTTAACAGAAAACAAAGATTTGTTGGATTTGATTGCGAATAATTTGTATGAACATGAAACATTAACAAATGAAGAAATCACGAACTTAATGAATTATGGACAGTTAACAGATCCTAATGTTGAAACAAGTGAAGAAGAGGAAAAACCAGAACAAGAAGAAGTTCAAGTTCCAGAGATTCCAGAAACTCTAACTGGCGTTGATCAAAAGGATTTGGATGATGCGTTCAATGAATTAACTAAGAAAAAAGATTAATTGCATACTTAAGCCATCGATTGATGGCTTTTAGTTTGGCTTGAAATGGAAAAGAGAATTCAGTAGAATGGTGCTAGTGAATTTTATATGCGGAGGATATTATGAAAGATCAACTATTAAAAGCTCTTGTTTTAAATGAGCATGTTCGTTTATATATTGTGCGCACAACTGATTTAGTACAGGAAGCGCAAGATCGTTTTGATTTGCATCCATGTGCTTGTGCAGCTTTAGGAAGAACATTGTCTGTAGCAAGTATGATGGGTGCTATGTTGAAATCAGAAGAAGAAATGTTATCAATCACAATTAATGGGCATGGTCCAATTGGTTCAATTGTGGTAGATGCGTATGCGAATGGAAATGTTCGTGGTTTTGTTTCAAATCCACATGTAGAGGATGTTTTGATTCGTCCGGGTAAACTAAATGTTGGCGCCGTCGTAGGTACAGATGGAACTTTAACAGTTACAAAAGATTTAAGCATGGAAGAAAACTTTTCTGGTTCTGTAGAACTTCAAAGTGGTGAAATTGGTGATGATTTTGCCTACTACTTTACTTTGTCTGAACAAACACCAACAGCGGTATCATGTGGAGTTTTAATTGGAACAGATGGTCGTGTTGCCAGTGCAGGAGCTATGATTCTACAAATGCTTCCGGATGCAACTGAAACTGACATTTCGATTTGCGAGCATGTACTTGAAGGATTAAAACCAATGAGTACTTTAATTCAGGAATATGATGATTCAAGTTTAGAAGATTTGGCAAATGACATGTTTGAAGATGCCAAGATTTTAACGACACAACCAGTGGCTTATGATTGTCCATGTTCAAAAGTACGTATGGCTAGAGCTTTGGGAACAATAAAAAAATCAGATGTGTTAGATATGGCGGATAAAGAACATGGTTGTGATATCACATGTAATTTCTGTAATGAATCGTATCATTTTACAGAAGAAGAATTAAGAGCGATTGCGAGTAAGATGCATGATTAAGATTGGAAATGTAGAAATCGATAATCCTGTAGTCATTGCGCCAATGGCAGGTATTAGTAATATCGCATTTCGTAGAATTGCGAAACGTTTTGGTGCTGGTTTAGTTTGTAACGAAATGGTAAGTGACAAGGCATTGTACTATGATTCTTTAAAGACAAAACAGATGTGTGCAATCGATGAAAATGAGCATCCAGTATCTTTTCAGTTGTTTGGACATGATATTGATACAGTTGTATATGCCGCTAAATATTTAGATACACAAACAAATTGTGATATTATTGACTTTAATATGGGGTGTCCTGTAAATAAGGTGATTAAAGCACAGGCTGGAAGTTTCTTGATGAAAGATATTGATTATGCCAAAGAATTGGTGTCAAATATAGTCCAAAATGTAAATAAACCAGTGACAGTTAAGATGCGTTTAGGTTTTGATACATATCATATCAATTGTGTTGAAATGGCAAAGGCTATGGAGAGTGTAGGCGTTAGTGTTGTAGCTGTACATGGACGTACACGTAATCAGATGTATGAAGGAAAAGCAGACTGGTCTTATATTAAACAAGTGAAGGACGCTGTGTCGATTCCTGTTATCGGAAATGGGGATGTTCGTAGTGTAGAAGATTTTCATCGTATGATGAATGAAACAGGGTGTGATGCCGTTATGCTAGGTCGTGGGATTGTTGGAAATCCATTTTTGATTCAAGAATGCGTGGATTCGATTACAGGTCAGAAACATGAATTTTCAATGGAAGATCGCATTGAGATTTGTATGGATCATGCCAGAGGCTTAGCGGATACAAAAGGTGAAAAGGTAGCTATTCGTGAAATGCGAGGTTTGGCTAGCTGGTATTTAAAGGGGCTTCCAAGTTCAAGAATCTTTAAGAATGAGATGTCACAAATGAATACATTGGAAGATTTAGAGAATATATTACATCAATTCATGGAGGTGCAACGATAGTTGCATCTTTTTTGCATATTGGTAAGCGTTTTCAAAATCTAAAAAATCTGCTTTAAGTTTCTTCCATTCCGGTATAAAATATATGTACGGAGGTTATATCATTATGGATCAAAGAAAGACAAAAGCCTTTTTTGAAGGGCGTGATATACATGCATATAATATTTTTGGTGCACATTTAGAAGGGGATGGCGTTCGCTTTCGAGTATATGCTCCAAACGCAAAAAATATATCAGTAATTGGGACGTTCAATAATTGGGACGACCAAGCTAGTAAAATGAAAAAAGATAAACGTGGTATTTGGGAATGTTTTGTGCAAGGTGCAAAGAATCAGGATTCTTATAAATATCGTGTATGGCAGGCAAATGGTGAATTGGTAGATAAAATGGATCCATATGCTTTTTATAGTGAATTAAGACCGAATACGGCAAGTATTATATCGGATTTAAGTTATGATGGATGGACCGACAAAGAATGGTTAAATCAAAGAAATAAGGGTTTTGATTCACCTGTGAATATTTATGAAATGCATGTTGGTTCATGGAAAAAAGAGGATGAGAACGAAGAATTTGTACAATATCATGAAATTGAAAAGGATCTAATTGAACACTGTAAGAAACATCACTTTACACATGTAGAAGTTATGCCATTATGTGAATATCCATTTGATGGTTCTTGGGGATATCAATGTACGGGTTATTTTTCAAGTACATCTCGTTATGGAACAAATCATGAATTGATGCACTTTGTGAATGCACTTCATGAAGCGGGTATCGGTGTTATTATGGATTTTGTGCATGTGCACTTCG
>ERZ779645.976-NODE-976-length-14609-cov-2.111241_pt1 | contig 14609 bp, 12 predicted proteins | sample MGYA00511103_ERZ779645 | MGnify/ENA primary metagenome ERZ779645 (study PRJEB29588, sample SAMEA2158521) | human gut metagenome | biome: human gut; feature: human-associated habitat; material: faeces | place: Denmark | collected 2008/2010 ...
TTATAATAAAAGGCGGTGTAAGATTCCCAACAACCATCGCCATAACGTGCTGAAGTCCAAGTGGTATCGCCTGTTTTAATGAAAGCTTTCCATTAAAATCATATGCCTCCGGCATAAGTTCTTTTATTTTTTTCATATATCCTCCGGTATATTAACCATAATCTATCTGTTATTAATCTCATATGAAGAAGGTCTAGGGAAAATCATTATTCAAGTACTGATTTTCCTTAGACCTTCCTTCTGTATGACCTACGCTTATTATCTCTGCACATCAAATGAAGCATTATTCATAAGTCGTTTAATCTGGTCAACGCTTGTGATGTTAGTATCGCCGCGGATAGCGTGCTTCATTACTGAAGAAGCTACTGCGAAATTGACGATATCTTCGTGCTTCCAGTCATTCTGCATAAGAGCATAGATAAGACCAGAAGAGAATGCATCTCCACCACCAACACGGTCAACAATCTCAAAATTGAGTGTCTTGCTTTCGTAAGTCTTTCCGTCAGCATAGTAGAAAGCCTTAAGAGAGTTATTACTTCCTGAATGAACATAACGTACTGTTCTTGCAATTGCTTTCATATGGTACTGCTCATCAATAGCCTTGAATACTCTGTCCATATCCTCAAATGATGGATCCATAGTAAGGCCGTCCTTAACATCTGTACCATCTGCATTGTATACATGGATAGGCTCAATACCTATAAGTACATCTACATATGGAAGATATCTGCTGAGTACATCCCTTGCTGTTTCAAAAGACCATAATGTACTTCTGAAATTAGGATCAAAGCTTACCGTAAGTCCAAGCTTCTTAGCTGCCTTGATAGCCTTATCTATAAGACGACGGCAGTTATATGAAAGAGCTGGTGTGATGCCACTTAAATGTAACCAGTCATAATCCTTTAAGATGTTCTCAAAATCTACATCCTTATAATCATATTCAGCAAATGCTGAGCTTCCTCTATCATATATTACCTGTGAAGGTCTTACTGAAACACCTTCTTCAAGGTAATAAAGTCCCATTCTTCCGTCAGACTTGATAATGTGCTTAGTGTGTACATCATTAGCCTTAAGGTAGTTGATACAAGACTTACCAAGGTCTGTGTTAGGTAATACTGTAAAAAATGTTGAATCTACACCAAGGTTAGCGAGTGAAACTGCTACGTTGGCTTCTGCTCCACCATAGTTAACTATGAAATTGTGGGTTGTAACTATCTTCTCATAGTTAGGTGGTGACAATCTTAACATCAATTCGCCAATTGCTATAAACTTCATACGTGCCTCCATCTATCATTAAACTTTAAACCTGATATTAAGTAATATTTTATGGCAATAATCTGTACTTTTATTGCTCTATATTGTCAAAATAATACTCCATTTAATGATACTACTTATCCTATAAAATTGCAAATTGTATTTAACGCATTAACTCATAAATACCGCAGTATTTTGTTGCATTAACACACCATTTCATTGTATAATTAAAAATATTTTGAAGCGAGGAAAGTAATACCTATGGACATTTACGAATCATTGAACTCTATTTTAGTGACTTTATTCAATGATATAATGAACATTGAAGAAAAGGCTTTAATTACAGATGAATTTTCTGACATCACAGTTACTGATATGCACATAATTGAAGCTATCGGAATTAAAGAGCCACGCACTATGGGAACAATATCCAAGGCCTTAGGCGTGACTATGGGAACTCTTACAGTCGGCATTAACGGACTTGTTAAAAAGGGATATGTAATAAGGACAAGAAGTGAAGAAGACCGCCGTGTCGTATATGCTTCCCTCACACCAAAGGGTAATGCGGCATACACTCACCATATGAGATTTCATCGGGATATGATTAAACATATAACTGACGATTTAAGCGAAGATGAAGCCGTACTTATTAAGACATTTACAAGACTTGAAGATTATTTTAAAAGCATATCATAACATTCAAAATGATTATGGAATTATATTAACATATAACTATACTGTCGCAGCTGCGTAACCTTTAACGCACTGTCTGCATAGCAAAAACCCCACAGATATGAATTTCTGTGGGGTTTTTTGAAAGATTATTAATCTTTCCGCCGACCGGGCCGGCATAATTTATATATGAGAGTTTTGGAAAAGTAAGCTTATTTAGTTAATTCAGCTGTCTTATATATAAACGTTACTGAATTATCCTTACCATCTGACTTACCAAGGAATGTGTTGTAATTCTGACCAAGCTTGATTACTTCCTTGATTGTATCTACTGCTGTATCAGCATCATCACCAACAAGACTTGTAATAGCTTTAATACCTGTCTCATTGAATTCTGCCATACCATCTTTAAGTGTTATAGCACCATCATTAAGCTGTGTTACACCATCTGCTAAAGTTACAGAAGATGACTTAAGTGTTGATGTTCCATCAGCAAGCTGTGTAGAACCACTTCTTAAAGCTTCATTGTTAGAATTAAGTGTGCTGAAACCACCAGCTATCTGTTCAATACCACCGTTAAGTGCATCATTATTGTCGTTAAGCTGTGCAAGTCCTGCACTTATCTGTGCTATACCACCATTAAGTGTATCATTGTTACCACTAAGCTGTGCAAGTCCTGCATTAAGCTGTGATGCACCTGCGTTAAGTGTATCGTTATTCTTAACAAGTTCACCAAGTCCGTCTGTTAATGACTGGCTTCCTTCTGTAAGCTGCTTTAATGCTGCATTAATAGTTTCATTATTGCTAAGATTGCTAACAACTGCATCTAATGCACTTGAAGCCCCTATATTACCAGCAGCCTTAATAAGTAGTCCTAACTGGTTAACATATACATAATCCTTTGAACCAGCCTGTGATACCTGTGGAGAATATGGCTTACCGCTTGTCATAGCTTCTGTATATGTCTCTGTTATTATATTAGTTGTATAAGCTGTAAGATACTTTACAAAATAAGCTGATATATCTGTTGCTGCCTCACTACTGCTCTTCTTACCCAGATCACTAAGGTCTGTTGCTATAGTTACATCACTAAGACCTAATGCTGTTCCTAATTTCTGTAAATCAGCTGCCTGCTCCATAACAGTCTTTCCTGTTGAGTCTGCTACAGAATTCATCTTATAAGCTGTTGAATTAGCTGCAAGTTCCTTAACAACATTTCCAATAAGTGCTGTCTTAATGCTCTTTATTCCTTCATTTAATTGTGAAGCTCCTGCCTCTGCACTAGCAACACCATCTGTATAAGCCTTTAAACCTGTCTGTAATGAAACTGCACCTGCTGCCGCACTGGCAACACCGCCTGTATATGTTGAAAGACCACTCTGTAATGTGCCTGAACCTGCATTAAGTGCTCCTACACCATCAGTATAAGTCTTTAAACCTGACTGTAACTGTCCTGCACCTGCACCAAGCTGGTTAGCTCCTGCTGTGTATGCACTGATACCATCCTTAAGCTGTCCTGCACCTGCTGCCAGAGCTGTAGCACCATCTGTATAAGCATAGATACCATCTTTAAGCTGGCTTGCACCATCATTTAACTGGTTCACGCCATCTGTAAGTGCTGGAATACTGTCAGAAAGTGTCTGTGTACCATTCTGGAGAGTAACTGTTCCATCTGTAAGCTGGTCAGCTGCTGACTGAAGCTCATTCATCTTATCTTCAAGCTTAGCAAGTGAGAAATCATCTGTATCTATATCATTAAGTGTGCTTGTTGTAGCAACTGACATAGACATATCAAGCTCGAAATCCTCTACATCTGCTGATATTTCAAAGTATTCTGGAATATCCATATCAAGGCTTTCACCATCAAACTTAAGGTTTAAAGTATCCTTTAAGCCTGGCATAGCCATACCAAGTGCAATGATATTATCGCCAACCTTGCTTACCTTGCCGTTAGTAACTTCTACATTACTGAACTTATCTGTTGGAAGAAGTGTTCCTGTAATCATAGTAAATGGAACATAAGCTGTCTGTGACTTTCCATTAACTGTTATATTCTTCTTCTCATTGTTAGTATAGTCATATCTGATAGTAACCTTACCACTCTTGCCAATCATATCTTCTGGCTTAGTTTCAACACCATTTAACTTGTAAGTAACCTTTATTGAAACAGGAGCAGTCTTATCAGATGTGCTCTGGTTAGTTGTTGTTTCGCCCTTAGAATCAGTAACCTTTTCTGTTACAAGAACGTGATCCTGAGTTCCGTCTGCCTTATCAAATACATATACCATCTCGTCTCTTGTATTTGTCTTTAATGTACTTGTATTTGATATTGAAAGCTCGTTCTTAATAGCATTTGTTATAATATTCTCTGTATTAGAAGCAGCCTCACTGCTTATTGCAACCTCACTGCCTGTCTGATTATATGCTGTGCTAGTGCCACAGCCTGTAAGTGTTGAAGCAATAAGAACAACACTTAATAATACTGAACTATATTTAAATAAAGTCTTCTTAACCATAACTATTCCTCCATTTTCTTACTTCCTGATATATTCTTATATCTGTTACGGCATATACACCTTTGACCCGTTCATACATCTTTCTGATTACATATCCTGATTCTTCTTAGGCTTAAATCCTATACTTGTATTGATAATGAGCTTATCACATAATACAAACAATGATGGAAGTATGAAGATAACTACGAACATACTTATAATTGCACCACGCGCCATAAGTGTACAAAGCGAACCAATCATATCAACTGAAGCTATACATCCAACACCAAATGTTGCGGCAAAGAAACCAAGCGCACTAACAATAATTGATGGTATTGATGTTGAAAGAGCTATCTGGATTGCTTCCTTCTTAGCGTATCCCTGGCTTCTTTCCTTCTTATATCTTGTTGTCATAAGAATAGCATAATCGACTGTTGCACCAAGCTGGATAGTACCGATAACTACTGATGCAATAAATGGTATCTGTGTATGCGTAAAATATGGAATACCCATATTAACAAATATAGCAAATTCGATTGCTGAAACAAGTATAATTGGAAGCGATATTGATTTAAGTACGAACAGGATAATAACAAATATAGCTACTATTGATACCGCACTGACTGTCTTAAAGTCCTTATCTGTTATAGTGATAAGATCCTTGGTACAAGGAGCTTCACCAACTACCATTGCCTTAGAATCGTAAGACTTTACAATATTATTCACCTTACTAATCTGATTGTTAATTTCATCTGATGCTATTTTGTAATCTGTAGCAATCATCATTATCTGATAATCTTCACCCTTAAGCTCTGATACTGTCTTAGCCGGTAAGAATTCCTGTGGAATACCAGACTTAAGTGCTGTGTCAAGTCCGAGTGCGAACTGTACACCGTCTACATCACCTAACTTATCAAGCATTTCGTTAGCTGTATCTGTAGACATACTAGAGTCAGCAAGTATCATATAGATTGAATTCATATCAAAGTTTTCTTCCAGCTTCTTATTAGCCTGTGAGCAGGCAAGGTCATCTGGAAGTGTATCAGACAAATCATAATATACTGATGTATGATTCTGTCCATATATAGCAGGTCCTAATAATACAACAAAGACAATTACAAATATCCATGAGTGGTTTACTATAAATGTAGCAAGCTTATCGAAGTTTGGCATAATCTCACGATGCATTGTCTTCTCTAATGCCCTGTCAAATGTAAGTATCAATGATGGAAGGATTGTTACACAACCGATAACACCGAATACAACACCCTTTGCCATAACGATACCAAGGTCAAGACCAAGTGTGAAGCTCATAAAGCAAAGTGCAATGAAACCTGCAACTGTTGTTATAGAAGAACCAACTACGGATGTAAGTGTATTCCCAATGGCAACTGCCATCGCTTCCTTGTGGTCATCCGGATATATTTCCTTCATTTCCTTGTAGCTGTGCCATAAGAAGATTGAATAATCCAGTGTAACACCTAACTGAAGTACAGCCGCAAGAGCTTTAGTTATATATGAAACCTCACCTAATAAAATGTTAGAACCCAGGTTGTATACAATTGCCATTCCTATACTTATCATAAAGAATACTGGTACAAGAAATGAATCCATAAATATAGCAAGCACGATACATACAAGAACTACTGCTATAAGTACATAAAGTGGTGTCTCTTTCTCCGAAAGATTCTTAGTATCCGTAACTACTGCTGACATACCACTTATAAAGGCCTGACCCTCTGTCTGCTCTCTTATCTGTATGATAGCATTCATAGTATCATCACTTGAAGTTGTATTATCGAAGAATATTGCAAATAAAGTTGTATCTGTGCTGTCATTCTCGAAATACTTTCTGAATTTTGATGGAACAATCTCAGATGGAACATCTTCACCAACTATTCCTGTGTAAGAAATAACCTGTGCAACGTGGTCTACATTCTCTACCTTCTTAATAAGTCTGTCAGTAGACTTCGTATCCATATTCTGGACAACGACCATCGCGTATGCACCCTTATTGAAGTCATCCATAAGAATGTCCTGACCCTGCATAGTCTCTATCTCATTCGGAAGATAATACAGAATATCGTAATTAACTCTTGTATTAAAGTATCCGATTGCAGATGGAATAAGAAGCAGGAAACTCAGAATAAGAATTGGAATTCTGAGTTTAACAATTACTTTTCCAAACTTTTCCATAACTCGCCTCATTTCTACGTCTGCGACGTAATTTTACTTTGATTGGACTGATAACCTCTCAATAATTAATAACTCTCTTAATTAATTACATTTATTATCAATTCAATACATATGACCGTGATCTCTCAAATATGACTTTTGGTCATTTTCTTTACAAGTGTTATTCTAGCACAAAATGACCGATAGTCAATACTCAAAATGACTAAAAGTCATTTTTTTATAGATTTTTTATTTTCAACATGGTAGAATATTAATTGACAGAACAACTAATATTATGCCTGCATTAGATTGGAGATTTTATGGGAAAACTTGAGAACAACAAACAACAGAAAAGGACTTCCCTCTTAGATACAGCTTTTAAGCTCTTTACAACGCAGGGTGTTTCCAAGACATCAATTGCCGAGATTTCACAGAAAGCTGGAATTGCCAAGGGAACTTTTTATCTGTATTTCAAAGATAAATATGATATAAGAAATAAGCTCGTTTCTCACGAGGCAAGCAAGCTCTTTAAAAATGCAGTGAGTGCATTAGAGCTTCATATAAAAGAACAGCAGATTAATGACCATTCGTTTACAATTACATTTACTGAGGAGATTATATTTATTGCTGACCACATAATTAATGTGCTTAACACCAACCAGACACTTCTTACATTTATATCAAAGAACCTGTCGTGGGGAATATTTAAAGAGGCTCTTACAACCAATGTCGCTGATGACGACATTAATTTTAAAGATATCTACTATGAAATGCTTGAAGACTCTGGTCTTAACCTCAACGAGCCCGAGATTATGCTGTTTATGATTGTTGAGCTTATAAGCTCAACATGCTACAGCTCAATCCTTTACAAAGAACCAGCTGATATTGACAGGCTCAAGCCTTACCTTTATAAGGCCATTAAGGCAATTATCAATGAACATACAATAGAAGATTAGAAGATAAGAAATCCCCTTCCTTACCAGAAATATTATCTGACAAAGAAGGGGATTTGTACCACTCCACCTATAATTTTAAAATTTACTCTTAAATTTATTTTAGCTAAGACTCTCTTTTAATCACTCTTTTATATAAGTTTTTAACATTTGTGTAACATTTTTTCTTTTAAGAACTAATTTCCCAGAAGCTTATTATATATATCCCTCTTAGATACGCCCCTGTCCCTGGCTGCTGCCTTCATAGCCTCTTTTTTATCAAGTCCCTGTGCTATATACATATCAACGTGTTCCTGCTCAGACATAGTAAGCCACTGTGCCTGTGCTTCCTCTTTAAGCTCATTTCTGTCTTTTCCAGCAATTACAAGAACATACTCGCCCCTTGGCTGGTTATTCTCATAATAACTGCACGCCTCTGCAAGCGTTGTAACCATACTATTCTCATAGCGTTTGGTAAGTTCCTTGCATATAGTAACTGCCCTGCTTCCTCCTAACACCTCAGAAAGCTCTTTAAGTGTCTTTAAAAGCCTGTGTGGAGCTTCGTATATAATCATTGTTCTTGTTTCATCTTCAAGCTCTTTTAATATGTCTTTACGCTCATTCTTGTCCGCCGGAAGAAATGCTTCAAATGCAAAACGTCTTGTTGCCTGTCCCGACATTGTAAGTGCCGTTATACACGCTGCCGCACCAGGAACTGATGATACCTTAATTCCTGATGCAAGTGCCTGCCTTACAAGCTCCTCTCCCGGGTCAGATATTCCAGGTGTTCCAGCATCAGTTATTACAGCGACTGACATTCCTTTAAGCATCTTCTCAACAAGCACCTTTGCCTTATCATACTTGTTATATTCATGATAGCTTGTCATCGGCGTATTAATCTCAAAATGATTAAGCAGCTTTATGCTGTTTCTCGTATCCTCCGCCGCAATAATATCAACTTCCTTTAATATCCTTAACACCCTGAACGTAATATCCTCAAGATTACCAATCGGAGTTGCACACAAATATAACTGCCCAACTCCGCTATTATTATGAGAGCCATTAAATTCTTCAAGTGCCTGCACACTATCATAATCAATATCTGTAATATTATCTTCCATACTGCTCCTCTCTTAAATTCATACTAATTGTACATTTTTAAAAGTTCTTCCGTGTAACTTCCATCGCTATTGTATACAATAAGTGGTTCTTCCACTATAAGCTGTGAACGTCCGCCCTTTACCGCCTCTATAAGCACCATATTAGCTGGCTTATCTATATGCGGATACACAAGCCTTATACGCTTTGGCTCAAGGTGGTTATTCTTCATAGAAGTAAATATATCTACAAGTCTTGATGGTCTGTGAACCATATACATATGTCCCTTAACCTTAAGGCACTTTGAAGCTTCCCTTACAACGTCCTCAAGACTGCATAGAAGCTCGTGTCTTGCGATTGCCTTGGCACTCTCAGGATTAACAATTCCGTGATTTTCATTCATATATGGTGGATTGCTTGTAACCACATTAAAAGAAGCCCCACCTAAAATATGTGAAGCTTCTTTAATATCACCTTTTACAATATTAACCTTGTCTGACAGACTATTAAGTTCAACATTTCTGACAGCAAGGTCATAACTGATATCCTGAATTTCCAAGCCTGTATACATACTGCCTGGATTTTTCGCCTGCATAAGAATTGGTATTACACCATTTCCAGTACCCATATCAAGCACCTTCTGGTTCTTTCCGGCCTTCGCAAATGTAGACAACAACACAGCATCCATTCCAAAACAGAACACATCTGTATTCTGGATTAGTCTGAGATTATCCCTGCATAAGTCATCAATTCTCTCATTGGCATTAATACCTGCATTAATCTTAGCATCAGTCATCATTAATATGGGCTTTTCCTTCCTTTTTCTCAAGCTCTTCGAGTTCTTTTAACTCTTTATCATCTATATTCATTCTGTCGTTTCTTCTCTTAGGCTTAAATCTAAGCTCAGCAACAGGATACTCTCTTATCTCTTTCTCATCTCCATCAAGTGTGACAATTACCTTAACAAGCTGTCTTAACACATTAACGCTTGATACCTCACCCTTTAACTTCTCAGGTGTAGTAACATAATCTCCCACATTAGGAAGGTTGCTGTTAAGCTCCTCGTAAGTTTCCTGCTCATTCTTAAGACAGCACATAAGTCTTCCACACACACCCGATATCTTTGATGGATTAAGCGATAAATTCTGTTCCTTTGCCATCTTAATTGACACTGGTATGAACTCTGGCATATATGTTGCACAGCACAATGGTCTTCCACAAGAACCAATTCCGCCTAATATCTTAGTTTCATCTCTTACACCAATCTGACGAAGTTCAATTCTTGTCTTAAATACTGCTGCCAGATCCTTTACAAGCTCTCTGAAATCAATTCTTCCATCCGCTGTAAAGTAGAACAATACTTTATTATTGTCAAATGTATACTCAACCTTTATAAGCTTCATTTCAAGATTATGCTTCTTAATCTTCTCAAGACATATCTTATACGCTTCTTTTTCCTTTTCCCTGTTCTTAGCTTCCCTTTCATCATCATCAGGTGTCGATATTCTGATAATAGCCTTAAGCGGCTGTACAACTGCTGAATCCTCAACCTCTCTTTCACCAAGAACAACGTGGCCATACTCAATTCCTCTTGCTGTTTCAACAATAACGTGCTGACCAACCTCAACATTATACTGTCCCGGTGCAAAGAAATATATTTTGCCCACCTGCCTGAATCTAACACCAACAACTTTAGTCATCTATTTTTAATCTCCAATCCTGCCAAATATTAATTCCTAACATCAGCCAATTATTCACTAACTGCCTACATATCCTCTTTCATAGTCATAATAAGAAGTTCTATGCATAAGTCAAAATTAACATTGGCCTTAAGTCTTACCTTTACTTTATCTATAGAATTAAGTATATCCTGAATTCCTTCGTATGACATAACCTCAGCCTGCGATTTGATAAGCGAAATCTCATCACTAAATATTAGATAATTCGTATCATTGGTACTCTTAAACATAAGCACGTCCCTGAACCACATAGCCATAAGATCAAGATAATCGTCTATTGTAAGCTTGTAATTAGTCACATCTTTAACAACTGCCATTATGTCTGCCGCCGTCATATCCTTCACATTCTTGATAACGTGCATAACATCATTCTTTAAATGTGCGAATTCCGTACTTTCTATAATAGTCTTAGCACGTCCAATCTTACCCTGTGCAAAATCAGCCGCAAACTTACGTTCATATTCTGACACGTCATAGTTATCCTTAAGATAATCCATAACTACGCTTTCCTTTAATGGCTTTAAATCAAGAAGCACACATCTTGATATAATAGTCTGTAAGAAAATGTCTGCGTTAGTCGTAAGAAATATAACAATACCATACGCTGGTGGCTCTTCTATAGTCTTAAGAAGTGCATTCTGTGCCTGCACTGTAAGCTTCTCAGCCTCATCTATAATGTATATCTTATAACGGCTTGAGTATGGTTTAATAAGCATATCTGATATTATCTGATCTCTTACATCATCTACACCTATACTTGCAGGCTTCTCGTGTCGTACCCATATTATATCAGGCTGATTGCCTGACTCTGTCTGTATACAGGAATGACATTTATTACAAGGCTTATTATCGCCTTCTGCCTCACACTGTAATGCTTTTGCAAATATCTTGGCAATCATCTTCTTTCCAGCACCAAGCCCTCCATTGATAATGTAAGCGTGTGATACCTTATCTAATTTAATTGCGTTCTGTAAATGCTCTTTAATTGTATCGTATCCATAAATATCTGAAAATGTGCTCATTATATACTCCAATCTTATGCTGATATATCAAGCAATAAACCCCTGATATCATCAATTCTTCCTACAATCTCAAGATGATTTTTCTCTTCTTTAACAAGTTCTCCTGCCAGCTCATCAAGATTCTTATCCACAAGTTTAACAATACCATATACTCTGTGTCTGCCTCGTCTATCAAGAAAGTTCTCTCTTGAGAACTTATGGGAACGGTTAACAACCTCGTTAAGAAATCCCTTAACAAGCTCCCTGTACTTTCGCATATCCTTAATATCCATATGCTTTGCAATCTTCTCACCCTGCTCAGTAATCTGTTCCATCATACTGCCAAGCTTTTCCTGAAGATCCTTTTCTTCTATATTACTAATAAGAGTAAACTTAAAACTACTGTCCGTACTCTCTGTATTCTTCACCTGCTGAACTGAAGATGATGTCTGTATATCATTAATCTTTATATCCATAACTTTACTCTCTTTCGTGTCCACCATCATATAATTGTATCATATAAATATCATTAAGACAATTCAAGCCAACTCACTCTTACTGCATTTATAAAAGCTGCTGTTTAATTGCCTCTTTGATGTCCCTTATACAATCCTCTATTGTTCCATCGTTGCTAAATCTCTGATTAATTCCGGCTTCCTTAATCTTTTCCTCCGAGAAATCTTTACTGTCTGCAAGAAAACGCCTGCACATTTCCTCATACTGTGGTACTTCCTGCTTCTGTTCCCTGTTGATAGCTCTCATAAGCCTTATTCCATCATCGACTTCTATATATATCGGTAATATTGCATCTTTTCCAAAGTATGCACAAAATTTATTGTAAGCCTCAATAGTACCTATAACAATGTACTTGTCACCGCTTCCAAGCCTGATCTGCCCATCATCAACTGTAAAATACTTCCACTCTCCATACACTGTGTTATATATCCGCATCTCTATTACTTTATCCGCCGCTTCAAGCTCCAATGCCTTCTCATTATCTACATAATAATACTCTACACCTTCTTTTTCTCCAGCTCTCATAGGTCTTGTTGTATACATAATAACAGTCTTAAGATTTAGCTCCTTATCACCAACTAAAGCCTTAAATATATTATCTTTACCACTTGAACTTTTTCCCATTAAAAATGCTATCTCAGGCATAACAAAGCTCCTTCTTTTACACCTACAACCTCCAGACCTGCCTCACCAGCCGCCTGAAGTATTGCAATAATCTTTCGTGTAATAACCTCTCCCGGACATAATATCGGTATTCCCGGTGGATATACATACACTGACTCTCCACTTATCTTACCATATATCTTCTCATTATTCATCTGAATTTCATCACAACCTGATAAATCCCGCCTGTTAAATGCTTGTGCAATTGTTAAAGTCTGCTCATCCCTGAAATCGGCAATATTTACCTTATTACCATTATCCTCATCATTAATTAAAATCTTATCTTTACTTCTATTATTATATTTACTCCTACTCTCATCTATTTCTTCGTCTATCTCCTTTAATGCCGCAAGAACCCTATTATCTAATTCTTCGTCTATCTCTTTTAATGCCGCAAGAAATCTATCATAATACTCCTGCGAGTCAAATATTGATGTCATCGCTATCACATACTTTATAGATGACATTTCAAGCTGGATTTTATATTTATAAAATAAAGTGTCATATAACCATTTTGCATCTTTATATCCTAATACAAGCTTTGATATGTCATCCGTCTTTATTAACCTGATATGCTTTAATTCTGACAATCCATTTCTTAAAATAGTGAGCTTATCAACATATTCAGCAAATAATTTATCACCGTCATTCTTAACAATGCTTAAGCTTCTTGCTATGGAAGACATTAATATATACGATGGACTTGTCGACTGGTATATGTTCCAATATCTTCTTATACGTTCTACATCAACTATTCCATAATTAATATGAATAAGTGCAGTCTGTGTAAGCGATGGAAGTGTCTTATGCACACTGTTAATTACTATATCAGCTCCACACTTAACTGCTGACTGTGGAAAGCTTTCCGAGAAATTAAAATGTGCACCATGAGCCTCATCAACAATCAATGGAATATTATATTGATGAAGATACTCTGCTATTGATTTAATATCAGATACATTTCCCTCATAAGTTGGTGATGTAAGTATCACGGCTTTAATATCATTTCTGTCATGGTCTGAGCTGTATTTATCCACAATGTCCTTAATTTCTTTTAATGTTATCCCCTTATAATACCCATATTCCTCATCATATTCTGGATAAATATACACAGGATTCAGTTCATTGAGGATAACTGCATTATAAACTGATATATGACAGTTTCTTGCCATTATAACAACATCATTTTTATGGGTAACTCCGCATATTGCCGACATATTACCTGCAGTGCTTCCATTTACCAGATACCAGCTCTCATCAGCTCCATAAAGCTCCGCCGCCTCATCAAACGCATCTTTAATAATAGTTTCGGCATTGTGCATATTATCAAAACCATTAATCTCCGTTATATCTTTCTCATATGGATTTCCCATATCACCCATATATAACTCAATTAATTCTTTATTTCTCTTAGCCCCCGGCATATGCATAGGTACTATATTTTCATCTTTATATTTATCTAACTTAGACAATATATCATTATATTTAACATTCGGTTTAATGCCTGAATTTTTATTTGTAGTTCCTGCATTGCCATTCAATAATATATCATCATATTTAATATCCTTATTTGTAGTTCCTGTTTTATCCGATTTTCCCGTTTTATCTAAATTCATCTTTATACTCTTATCTCCATTCCAATTCATTGTTACACTCTCATCTTTTATTTACTGTTATTTATTATTGGGATACAAAAAAACCATAGATACTACATAACGTAATACCTATGGTATAAATAAGTGCCTAGAACCGGAATCGAACCAGTGACACGAGGATTTTCAGTCCTCTGCTCTACCGACTGAGCTATCTAGGCTTAGTAGCGGGGACAGGATTTGAACCTGTGACCTTCGGGTTATGAGCCCGACGAGCTTCCGAGCTGCTCTACCCCGCGTCATCTATAACTATTGTATTCATATATGATGAAGATTATTCATCAAATGGGCGGAGAAGGATTCGAACCTTCGAAGGCAGTGCCAGCAGATTTACAGTCTGTCCCCTTTGGCCACTCGGGAATCCACCCATCTATTAAATTAATATTAATAATGCTCTCACATTATTAATATA
>ERZ779645.985-NODE-985-length-14495-cov-3.020360_pt1 | contig 14495 bp, 7 predicted proteins | sample MGYA00511103_ERZ779645 | MGnify/ENA primary metagenome ERZ779645 (study PRJEB29588, sample SAMEA2158521) | human gut metagenome | biome: human gut; feature: human-associated habitat; material: faeces | place: Denmark | collected 2008/2010 ...
TTTTCTGCCATACCGAATCGCTCCGAAAATCATAACGGAGCGGACTGAACGATAACAAAAGAATTTGAAAATCCTGAATCGACAACAATCCGCTCCGAAAAAATTATTATTTATTGCCTGAATAGTTTGGTGCTTCCTTAGTGATGTAAACATCGTGCGGATGGCTTTCAATAAGTCGAATCCGTTCATGGCAGGCATTTGTATGTCCGTGAGTAAGACGTCGAAGCGCTTTTCTTTCAATTGATTGAGGAGCTCTTCGGGATGATGGCAGCAGGTCACAATCACTCCGGGGCGTTCCAGCATGGCGGTGGTAAGCTGTAACTGTATGCGGTCGTCGTCAATTAAAATCAGGTGAATCGGCTCACTGTCTTCGCGTGGAGTGTCTGTTTGCCGGATCCCGGTTGCGTCAGGGGAAGCAGGAGTATGTTCTGCTCCCGGTCCGGAAAGATTTTCATCCGGATGGGAAGGACCCTCAGGCAAAGGCAGATATACATGGAAGCAGCTGCCTTTGTCTTGTTCGCTTTCTATCTTGATATCCCCTTCGAGCAGAAGCACCAGTTTACGGGTGATGGCCAGTCCCAAGCCGAATCCTTCTTGTCCTTGTGCATTATGGAGCCGGGTGAATTCCTGAAAGATACGTTGTTGCTCTTCTTGGCTGATACCGCATCCTGTGTCACTGATACTGAAATGCAATTGGCCGTTTTCCAATGCTGCCCGCAGGGTGATGCCTCCTTCTTTAGTGAATTTCAGTGCATTGGATAGCAGATTCTCCGCTATTTGGCGGATACGGAACGGGTCTCCTATGTATACGCGGTTCAATGATTCGTTGCAATGATAGTTCAGTTCCAGCTGTTTGGAGTCTGCCATCGGTTTGAAGCTAATATAAATGGTGTCGAACAGTTGGTGGGGGTTGAACGATACCTGGTTGACGTCCATTTTATGTGCATCCAGCCGGTGGTAATCCAGCAGGGATTTGACCAGGCTGAGCAGGTGATTGGCTGAACTCTGCATATTGTTCAGATAGAAACGCTGGCGTTCTTCGGTAGTGATCCGCTCCAGCAGGTCGGTATAGCCCAAGATGGAACCTACGGGAGCTTTGATATCGTGGGTGATGGTCAGCATTAGTTTTTCACGCGCCGCCAGTAAGTCTTCGGCGCGGCGTTTGGCTTTTTCCAGTTCTCGGCGGTAGTGGTTGCTGCGAGTGATGTCTCTCCATATCAGGACCAGAAAGAAAATAGCCAGAACCACAGCGACAATGGCGATCGCCCCCCCCGATTCCCGCCACTGTGCGGATAGAGCTTTGGCGAATATATTCCTCTTGTATATGTTTGTTTTGGGCCAAAGCTTGCTCTTCTTCCTCTATAGTACTTAATAGCTGATTGACTTTCTGACTTAGTTTCAAGCCGCTGAGGCGCAGGGACTGGGTGCGGCGATTGACCATTTCCATACGTTCTTGTTGGGTATCGGTTACTCGGCTCTGTATGTTTTTCAACATGGTGACCACAGTATCTGCCGGACTGTATGCCTCGGTCAGCGTATCGGTATATTCTTCCTGAATCACATTGTTGACCTGTGTGGAATCTGCTTTTCCGGGCGAGAACACTTCTCCCAAACGTTTGAAGAAGCTTTTGGGCTTTTTACGAATAATATAAGAATTGGTGTGTGTGATTACTTTTTTTCGTACATGGGGAAGGCTGAGCAAGGAATCTTGCTGGGCGATCAGTTCGTCTATATGCTGTTTGTAAAGTATATCTGTCCCACCGTCCTGAATTGCTTTCAGCAGGTTGCGCATATTCCGTTCTTTATCCATGAAAAGCATTCCTACGGTATCCAGTCGCGCCAGTTGTATGCTGTCTGTCAGCAACGTGCGTAGGGAGTCAAGTGCCGTGGTGGCTTGTTTCATGGCTCGTTGGTATCGGTAGTATTGTTCTATTTGTCCCGTACTGAGCGATTGTCCGATGACTTCCGCCTGATAGAGCTGGCCGATAATTTGGTTGGTGACATGGCGCCGTTGGCTCAGGATGGCTTCATCATCACCGGTTCCGGACAGTGACTTCATTTCTTGATAGATATATCCGATAGATATAAAGAGCAGTGCAGTCAGCAGAATATAGCCGAATGCAACTTTCAGCTTGGTAGAACGGTTGGGCAGGCTCATGGTGGTTTTATTTTTATTTCGTATCACGGTTAAAGCGCAGGTAATAGAGTATTCCGGCTGTAGTCAGTCCGAAAGGAAATGCCATCCATATTCCTATGATTCCCCAATCCATGATGAAACCGAAAAAATAGCCGGCAGGCAGGGAGATAAGGAAATAGGCGATGAATGCGATATACATCATGGGTTTCACATCTGCGATTCCACGAAGGGCATTGGCGAAATTTATCTGTAATCCATCACCAAACTGGTAGATGATGAACGGAATGATAAGTTGTGCTACCATTACGCTGACCGCCGGACTGTCGCTGAACCATCCTCCCAGTTCGTTACGCAGCAGGAAGATGGGCAGGGCGCCTATCAGTGCGATGAGCAGCATGATATGGAATCCGGCGTATGCAGAGCGCCGGACGTTCATCCGGTCATTCTGTCCGCGGAAGTTGCTAACCCGCACGGCAACGGCTGCTCCCATGCCATAATACATCATAAAGCAGATTTGGGAAATGGCGAGCATCACTTGGTGGGCCGCCAGAGCAGTAGTCCCGATCCATCCCACCATAATGGCACTGAGACTGAACGAAGCAGTTTCCATTCCCATCTGCATGGCAATGGGCCATCCCATTTTGTTCAGGTGCAGGAAGTCTGCCCGGTTGAGCGTATTGTGCAGAAATCCTTCTTTATAAATATGATAACGTCGGGTACAGAAAAAAATGACGGCGAACACGACCACCATCATGATACGGGAGGCCAATGTGGAAATTCCCGCTCCCAGCAATCCCATTTCGGGCATTCCCAGTTTACCGTAAATCAGAATGTAGTTGCCGATAATGTTCATTACATTTCCTGTCAATAAGATCCACATGGAAACGCGGGTATCGGTTATGCCGTCGGCAAATTGCTTGAAACCGTTGAAAAGCAGTACAAACAACAAGGATATCAGCAAAACGATGAAGTAGGGACGCATTAAAGGCAGCAGTTCTTCGGGTTGCCCCAGTCGGTGGATATTCAGATAAAGTATCCACATGATGAGTGTGAGCAATACGGCCAGCAGTGTGTTGGCAAATAGGCTGTTCTTCAGCATTCGTCCCACTACATGGGTTTCTCCCCGTCCGAACAGACTCCCTACGATAGGAGTCAGCCCGTATGAGAATCCGGTAGCGAAAATAATGGCCAAAGTAAACATATTGTTGACAAAACTGGCGGCGGCTAATTCATTCGTGCTGTGATGGCCTATCATCAATGTATCGGCAAAACCCAAAATGATGACACCTATCTGGCCGATAACGATAGGGATACCTAAAGTGAAAAGTGCTTTGTAATGTTGCATGGTTAATAAATTGCTAATGTGCCAATATGCTAATTTGCCAACTGGCTGTGCTGTGTTCCGCATGGCGCAGCCAGTTGGCAAATTAGCATATTATCAGGTCGGCAAATTACTTTTATAGTAGAGTGTGGAACAATTTTCTCGCACAAATGTTTTTTGTGCAGCTTCTTTTATTTGGCCGGCAGTGACCGAGCGATATTTGTTTACTTCATTGTTAATATCTTCCGCTTTGCCGGTCAGTTCAAAATAAGCCAGATTGGTAGCCACATTCAGGTAATTCAGGTTATTGAATATCTGTTCGCTTTCATAGCGGTTCTTTACTTTTTCCAGCTCGTCTTCATCCACACTTTCTTCTGTCAATGCCTTCAGTTCCTGCCATACGGCAGCTTCGGCAGCTTCCAGCGTGACGCCTGGGGCGGGTTTGCCGGTGATATGGAACAATCCCTCGTCAATGCTGCCCGATATATAGGCGTCGATACTGTTGAATACCTGTTTCTCTTGTACCAGATGCTGCACCAGACGGCAGGAACGTCCGCTGCTCAGCAAGTCGCTTAGCATATCAAAAGCATAGTAGTCGGGATGGCGTCGTTCACAGATATGGAATGCCATAAAGAGCGCGTCTACAGGCACGTTCCGCTCTACTGTCAGTCGGCGTTCCTCCGTTTGCCGGGGTTCTGCCGGCAGTGAGCGGGGGGCTACGTTGCGGCGCGGGATAGGGCCGAACCACTTTTCAGCCAATGTCACTGTCTCTTCAAAAGTAATATGTCCCGTTACAGCCAGAATGGCGTTGTCCGGTGCATAATATTTAAAGAAAAAGGCTTTCACCTCTTCAAGGGTGGCATTGGCTATGTGGCTGATTTCTTTACCGATGGTAGGCCACTGGTACGGATGCACCTTATAAGCTAGGGCGCGTAGCAGATGTGAGGCGTCTCCGTATGGCTGGTTCAGGTTCCGCTGTTTGAACTCTTCGATTACCACTTGCCGTTGCACTTCCAGACTGCGCGGGTTAAAGTCGAGGGATAACATACGGTCACTCTCCAACCAGAATCCGGTTTCCACATTCTGACGAGGGAGGGTGATGTAATAATTGGTTATGTCATTATTTGTCCATGCGTTGTTTTCGCCTCCGGCATTTTGTACCGGAGTGTCATAGTCGGGCACATGGACGGAGCCTCCGAACATCAGGTGCTCAAACAGATGGGCGAATCCGGTATGATCAGGATCTTCATCGCGTGCGCCCACATCGTACAGTAGGTTCAATGCCACCATCTGAGTCGTATTGTCCTCATTGTGTATCACACGCAGCCCGTTGGACAAGGTGTATCGGTTAATGTTAATCATCTGAGTCGCAAATTACTGAATACTTGCCTTGAGAATCCGGATATTCTCTATAGGGCGGTCTGCGCGGTTCGTTTTTGCTATTTCAATATTGTCCACTACTTCCATACCTTCGGTTACTTCACCGAATACGGTATAAGAACCGTCCAGGTGGGGAGCGCCGCCTATGGTGCTGTATGCTTTGATCTGTTCGGGGGTGAAGCGGAATTTCTCTTCTTTGTCCGCCAGCTCACGGGCTTGGGCTTCCAAGGTGTCCTGTAATTCCAGTAATCCGGCATTGTCTCCCGCCTTGCGCATCTTGTATATTTCCTTCATGTGCTGGCGTGCCAGACTGTCGAACAGCGCCTCTTCACGCTGTTCGTTTATTTTGTTCTCCATGCCCAGCAATTGCGGTTCGGTGAACTTGCGTCCGGTAACAATATAGAACTGGCAACCCGATGAAGCCTTTTCGGGGTTCACATCATCACCCTGGCGTGCTGCCGCCAATACTCCTTTCTTGTGGAAGAATTTCGGATTGAACTCAGCGGGAATGGTGTAACCTACATCACCGCTGCCCAGCATGGCAGTATCCGATGCGTTTTTGCTGTCCGGATCGCCAGCTTGGATCATGAATTGTTTGATAACCCGGTGGAACAATGTACTGTCATATACTCCTTCTTTTACCAGTTTGATAAAGTTATCACGATGTTTCGGCGTTTCATTATACAGGGCCACTGTGATATTTCCCATGGTGGTTTCCAGTTTTACCAAGGTACGCTTTTCATTTTCCATATGATGATTTGTTTGTCTTTTCGAGCCGGCGTTGCATGCAGTCAATGCAATGAAGGCCAGGCATATTAGTAAAATTTTGTTTGAAGTCATGAGCTATTTTTTATTTATCGGACAAAGATAGGAAATAAAATTGAGAGTAAGAGTGGAAAAGCGAAGGAAGGATAAAAAAAGGGAGAGAGCGGAGGAATACTTCAGACGCAGACGCGGCAGATCCAGGTTTTTTTTCTCACAAACGTGCGTATTCTTATAATTTGTAGAGAAGAAAAATAAATGGGGCAGAGTGAGGGGAAGAGAAGCACCGGAAAGAGAAAAGACGAAAGAAAATAGATAAAAAGACCGGCCGCAAAACCGGAAGATGATAAGACTTGAAAAAAGAAAATTAAAAAAGTTTCTGAATAACATGGTTTGCATAAGTCTTGAAATTCGCATTGAATAGTAGTATGGTATCCATCGTTTCAGAGGGAAGTCTTTGATGAAGGATGCCGGATTTATATCATATTTGTAATATGCGCGCACGTGTGTGAGAAAAAGGAACTGCGTCTACGTTGGAAGTAGCTTCCGTCTTCTTGGAAATCTGTCGGCTTGTCCGTATTGTTCATTTATGGGAACAGACGGGAGAGCTGAAAGATTTAAATTTTGCGGGGGTAAGATTATAGATCTTTCCTAGTGGCAACAGGTAGTCCGTAAGTTCTTTTTTAATAAATTATGGGAAACAAAAGATAAAAGCTGCGTTCTTTCAACCATTATGCCGATAAAATTGTTTAAATTTGCAGGAATACTTGTACAGACACTCGATGAAGAAAAAATATGTTCGTTGGACATTGTGGACGATAGCATCTCCGTTCATTCTGTTCGTCATTTTATGTATATTGATTTATTTGCCACCCATTCAGAACTTTCTGGTGGACAAAGCTGCTGTATATGCCTCGGAAGCTACCGGTATGAATATCTCCGTGGGACGTATCTCTTTGTCTTTTCCGTTGAATCTGGTGGTGACCGATGTAGATGCCGCTTCCCCGCATAATGATACGTTGCTCAGTGTACGCCGCCTGCAAGTGAATGTGCAGTTGCTGCCATTGCTGAAGAAGCAGGTGGAAGTGGATGGCATATCCCTGCAGGGAGCCACAGTGAATTCTAATGACTTGATACATGGCATGAAGTTGAACGGTACTTTGGGGGAATTGTTCATTTCCAGTCATGGAGTGGCGCTGGACCCCGAAACTGCCATCGTTAACAAAGTCTTGTTGAAAGATACGGATTTATCTCTCTGCCTGAATGACACTGCTGCGGTCGATACGGCTGCAAGCGACACCACTTATTGGAAAATAATATTGCAGGATATTGATTTGCAGAATGTGTCCTTTGCGCTGGATATGCCTTTGGACAGCCTGTCATTGGCGGCTTCGCTGGATAATGCCATACTGCGCGACGGGCTGATAGACTTGCATAAATCGGCCTATTCGCTGCAAACGTTCCGGATAAAGAACGGACGTGTGCGCTACGACAGCGGGAAGCCGCTGGCTGCCGACAGCCTGCCCTCCGGACTGGACCCGTCCCATATTGCACTGACGGATATCGGTGTGAAACTGGACTCCCTGTACTACGAAGGCAGGAATATGAAAGCCATAATCAGCCAGTTTGTGCTGAAAGAGCGTTCGGGAGTGGAAATCGTTTCTGCCACAGGGCGGATGGTTTCCAATGACAAGGTGCTGCGTGTGCCTTCATTGAAACTGGAAACCTGGGATTCTTATTTGGAACTGAACGCTGCGATGGATTGGAATGCCTTGGATTTCAAAGGTGAAGGCTTGGTGTCCGCACGGCTGATGGCCGATATAGGAAAGCCGGATGTGGTGAGATTCATGGGACGTATGGATGAAAAGTTTGTCCGGCAGTACCCTTCCGAACCTCTGCGCATCCGTACAGGGATCGACGGCGATTTGAACAAGCTGAAACTGACTACGCTGACTGCCGAGCTGCCCGGCGCATTGGGATTGTTCGCCCGGGGGGAGCTGACCCATCTGACAGACAGTCTGCTGCGCGGAGGGGATATCACCTTGGAAGCTGAAACCAAGGATTTGAAGTTTGTTTCCACGTTGGCTGAAGGAATAGAAATTCCATACGGAACGCGCTTGGAAGGCAAATTTACGATGGCGGGCGCTAAAATGGGCACGGACCTGCTGCTGATGCAGCCCGAAGCCCAGGCGGTGGTTGCGGCCGATACCATTCCTATAACAGTTTATAATGACAGCATTTCCGTGGCTGATGATTTCAAGATGGAACGGGCGGCCCGTCTGTTTGCCAAATACGACTTGTCGCGTGACAGGTATGAGGCAGACTTGGCTGTCAATCATTTTGACCTGCACCAGTTTATGCCTGCCGATTCTTTGTACACCTTGTCCACCCGTCTGAAAGTGGAGGGGGAAGGTTTTGACTTTTTCTCTCCCCGTACTTATTTCAATGCGGAGGGCGGTATAGACCGTTTCCATTATGGCAGTTATCATTTGACAGGAATCTCACTGGCTGCCGGACTGGAGAAATCGAAGGTGCACGCTTCACTGGCAGTGAAAAACTGGACCATGGATATCAAGGCGCATCTGGATGGTATCTTGAAACCTCATGATGTTTCGGGCGACTTGAAAATGGATGTGGCTCATTTGGATTGGCAGGCGCTTCATCTGATGGATACCCGTTTTCAGACCTCCCAGCACCTGGGTGTCCGTTTCAGCAGTGACCTCAGAAAAAGGTATGTCGTAGAGGCCGAGATGACGAATGCTACGATTGTCACTGCCAAACGCACTTCCCATTCCAAGGACCTGTTTGCCGGATTCAGCACTTCCAGAGATTCCACTTTTGCTTATCTGCGTGCGGGGGATCTTGATTTGAGTCTGGAAGGAGCAGGGCACATGGAATACATTTCCAGCAGGGCGGATTTGCTGATGAAGAAACTAGCGGAACAATGGGAAAGCAAACATATTGAACAGGAGGAGCTTCGGGAATTTCTTCCGGGACTATGTCTGAAAATATCTTCCGGTCCCGATAATCCGATAGCCAATTATCTGTCAATGATGGGGTTGTCATACAGTCGTCTGTTTATGGATGTGGATTCATCTCCGGCAGAGGGATTGAACGGGGAGGCTTATTTATATGGATTGCGTACAGACAGCCTGACTTTGGATACCATTTATCTGGATGTACAGCAGGACCTGAATGGCATAAATATGTTGAGCGGAGTGGTGAACGGACCCAAACCGGGACAGGAGGCGTTTGATGTGACGCTGGAGGGAAATGTGGGAAACAACAGCGCCCAGTTGTTGGTTCAATACCTGAATGCCCGTAAAGAACAGGGAGTATATATGGGAGTGATGGCCGACCTGCGCCGCCACGGCATACGCATGAAGGTTTTTCCGGAGCATCCCACGTTGGTATACCGTCCTTTTACCGTGAATAAAAATAACTATATTTATCTGGCTGACAACGGGCGGATTCATGCAAATCTGGATTTGCATGACGAGCAGGGGACCGGACTCAGTTTCTATACCAATCGGGAAGATACCATAGCCAAACAGGATATGACGGTGGAGCTTTCACGCATCAATCTGAAAGAATTCCGGCGTATCCTTCCCTATATGCCTGATATGGAAGGATGGATCGGAGCAGAAGCGCATTATATAGATTCCGGTCCGTATATGATGGTGAGCAGTGATTTGCGTATAGATGAATTCAAATATGAAGGCAGTGCGTTGGGAAATTGGGAACTGGGTGGTGTGTATCTGCCCGGTGAGGCAAAGGATCATCATCTGGATGCCTATATACGCCATGATGGTGAGGAGATAGCTCATTTGGGAGGTATCTATCTGCCCGCGGAGGAAGGAACGGGAAGCCTGAGCGCGGATATAGCCTTCGAACATTTTCCGCTGAATGTCGCCAATCCGTTTGTGCCCGACCGCATGGTGGAACTGGACGGGGATATTGATGGAACATTGTCCATGAAAGGTGATCCGGCCAAACCCTTGCTGAATGGGGAACTGGCATTGGATTCCGTGACTTTCTTCATGCCGGAGATGTCTGCCATGTTCCGTTTTGATAATGAACCGGTGCAGGTGGTGAACAGTAAGATGATGTTCAAGGAGTTCGATATATTCACCAAAGGCAAGACTCCTTTTACCATTAACGGCGAGGTGGACTTCTCGGATTTGGAACGGACGGCGGTGAACCTTAAAATGCATGCCGAGAATTATGAGTTGCTGAATGCCCCCCGTACCAAGCGGGCTATGGTTTACGGCAAGATGTATGTGGATTTTAACGCAACGCTGCGCGGTCCTGTGGAGGAACTGGTGATGCGGGGGAACATGAACATATTGGGGAAGACCAATGTGACCTATGTCCTGAAAGACTCTCCCTTGACGGTGAACGACCGTTTGGGGGATATGGTGACTTTTGTCAATTTCAACGACACAACTTCGGTAGAGGAGTCCTCTGTCCAGCAAATCTCTTTGGGAGGGATGGATGTGGCCATGACCATGCATATAGACCAGGCGGTGCAGGCACGTGTGGATCTGGTGCCGGACGGCTCCAACTATATGTTGCTGGAAGGAGGCGGAGACTTGTCATTCCAGTACACTCCTCAGGGGGATATGTTGCTGACTGGGCGTTATTCCTTGATGAGCGGGGAGATGAAATACCAGATTCCGATTATTCCGCTGAAGACTTTTAATATTCAAAATGGCAGTTATGTGGAGTGGACGGGAAATATCATGAATCCGCAACTGAACATTACCGCGACCGAAAGGGTCCGTGCTTCGGTGGGCGAGGATGGAAAGACTTCGCGTATCGTCGGGTTTGATGTAGGGATCGCTTTGAGCCAGAGTCTGGAGAATCTGGGGCTGGCGTTTACCCTTTCGGCTCCCGAGGATGCGTCTGTGCAAGACCAGCTGAATGCCATGTCGGTGGAGGAACGGGGAAAACTGGCTGTCACCATGCTGGTGACCGGAATGTATATGGCTGAAGGAAACTCTACGGGAGGATTTAATGTGAATAATGCCTTGAACTCATTCCTGCAGAGCGAAATCTCGAATATTGCCGGGAAAGCACTTGATATCAATGTGGGCATGGAAACGGTGGATGATGCCGATAGCGGCGGGAAACGCACGGATTATAATTTCCAGTTCGCCAAACGTTTCTGGAATAACCGCTTCCGTATAGTGGTAGGCGGTAAAGTGTCTACCGGAAGTACGGTACAGCAGGATGAAACCTTTATTGATAATGTATCCATAGAATACCGCTTGGACAACAGCGGTACCCGGTATGTCAAGCTCTTCCACGACAAGAACTATGAGAGTGTGCTGGAAGGTGAGATCATAGAAACCGGTGTGGGTATTGTGCTTCGCAAGAAGATGAGTCACCTGGGCGAACTGTTTATTTTCAAGTCTAAGAAGAAAAAATGATTGTTGGAGATATGGAGAGAAAACATAACATAAACCTGTTTTTATTATCGGTATTGTTGCTGATGACAGTTGCCTGCTCTACTACCAGGAATTTGCCGGAAGACGAAACGCTATATGTCGGTGTGAAAAATATGGAGATTCTGAATGAAGACAAGACCCCTGCCGGTGTCCAGACCTTGGAAGAGGTGGAGGCTGCTTTGTCTTATCCTCCCAATAATGCCATTTTGGGAAGCAACTCCTTGCGTTTTCCCATTCCTTTCGGTTTGTGGATATACAATGATTTTGTGAAATACCAGGATAAAAAGGGGGTGGGGCATTGGATCTTCAACAAGCTGGGGTCTACTCCGGTGTATTTGTCTACGGTGAATCCGGAAACCCGTGTGAAGGTGGCCACCAATCTGTTGCATGATTATGGCTTTTTCAATGGTGCTGTGACTTATTCTGTAGACTCGTTGAAGAATCCTCGGAAAGCCAAGTTAAGTTATAAGATTGATATGGCGAACCCTTATTATCTGGACTCTGTCATGTATCTGAAATATCCTCCTCGCGCCGATAGTCTGATCAGGGCTGCTTATGACCAGAGGGTATTGCATAAAGGAGATAATTTCAGTGTGTTGAAACTGGAGGAGGAGCGCCAGCGGCTGAGTACCCTTTTCCGTAACAATGGTTATTATTATTTCCGTCCCGAATTCATTACTTTCCGTGCGGATACCTTGCGCAAACCGGGAATGGTCAGTTTGCAGGTTGTTCCGAAAGCTGGAGTGCCTGCCGATGCGAAAAGACCTTATTATATAGGGAATACTTCTGTTTATCTTACCGGATATAAAGGAGAGGAACCTACTGATTCCATCGTCTTTCCGGGAATGACTTTACACTATAGCGGTAAGAAACCCGGTATCCGCCCCGGAGTATTGGCTAAGCGCTTCTTTTACCAGAAAGGGCAGCTTTATTCTCAGGCCCGTCAGAATTTCACGCAGGAAGCCTTGGCGCGTTTGGGCATTTTCAAATTTGCCGAGTTCCGCTATGCCCCGCAAGATACATTGCCGGGGTGTGATACGCTGAATGTGCGGATGAATGCTACATTCGATTTGCCGTATGACGGAGAACTGGAATTCAATGTGACTACCAAAAGTACGGATCAGACTGGTCCCGGAGCGATTTTCAGCCTCTCGCGGAAGAATTTCATGCGTACAGCCGCCACGCTTTCTTTCCAGTTGAAAGGGTCATACGAATGGCAGACCAATTCTACGGCGGACGGGAACAGTTCTAAATTGAACTCATACGAGTTGGGGACTTCTTTTTCATTGGAGTATCCTCGCCTGGTGTTGCCGTGGATGAGTAAAAAAATGATGAGCTCGCGATTTCCGCAGCATACCTCATTCAAGTTGTATGCCAGTCAGTTGAACCGTGCCCGCTTCTTTAAAATGCTTTCTTTCGGTGGAACGGTGTCATACGATTTCCAGCCTTCGCGGGTATGGAAACATACTGTGACTCCTTTCAGACTGGCATTTAATACGTTGCAGCATACTACTACACGTTTTGATACGATAGTGGACAAGAACCGGAGCTTGAAAATCAGTTTGGGAAATCAGTTTATCCCGGCTATGAGTTATACGTTTACGTATGATAACGCCCCGTTGAAGAAACGCAATAATTTATGGTGGGAAACTTCCTTTACTTCGGCAGGTAATCTGACTTCGTTGGTGTATGCTGCTTTTGGGAAGGGATTCAAGGAAACAGATAAGAAGTTATTAAACAGTCCTTATGCGCAATTCCTGAAAATGACATCCGAAGTGCGTTGTTTGTTTAAAGTCGGAGAGAAACAGCATATAGCCACTCGTTTGATGGGGGGAATTTTGTATGCATATGGGAACCAGACTGTAGCGCCTTACAGCGAGCAGTTCTATATTGGGGGAGCTAACAGTATCCGTGCGTTTACAGTGCGCTCTATCGGCCCCGGTTCTTATCGTCCCGAAGATAAACAGTATGGTTATCTGGATGAAACCGGAGATGTGAAGCTGGAAGCGAATGTGGAATACCGTTTCCCTATCCTGGGTGATTTGTACGGGGCAGCTTTTCTGGACGCGGGAAATGTGTGGCTGCTGCGTGAACAAAAGAATGAGGAAGGTGAGAATATACGTCCCGGCGGTTTGCTTACTCTTCGTAATTTTGCTAAAAGTATAGCTTTGGGTACTGGGGTGGGATTGCGTTATGACCTTACTTTCCTGGTAATCCGCCTGGATCTGGGTATTGCTCTTCATGATCCGTATGATACCGGCAAGAAAGGATATTATAATATTCCTAAGTTTAAGGATGGACTGGGATTGCACTTTGCCATCGGCTATCCTTTCTAGAAATAGGGCTTGATTTGCGTCAAAAGGAGGGAAATGATTGATTTATGCTCGAATTTGAATGGAATGTAGCTTTTTTCCTCCGTATTATTTTGTAGCTTTGTACCATCAAATATTCAATTTTAAATAAATAAACTATGAAACCAACTTTATTTTTATTGGCGGCTGGTATGGGCAGCCGTTACGGAGGATTGAAGCAATTGGATGGTCTGGGTCCTAACGGCGAAACTATTATGGATTATTCTATTTATGACGCTATCAACGCCGGCTTTGGAAAACTGGTCTTTGTTATCCGTAAAGATTTTGAACAAGATTTTCGTGAAAAGATTATTTCTAAATATGAAGGTCATATTCCTTGCGAACTGGTATTCCAGGCTTTAGACAATCTGCCGGAGGGTTTTACTTGTCCTGCGGAGCGTACAAAACCTTGGGGAACTAACCATGCTGTCATGATGGGAGCTGATGTGATACAGGAACCGTTTGCGGTGATCAATTGCGATGACTTCTATGGCCGTGACTCGTTCCAGGTAATGGGCAAGTTCCTTTCTGCACTGCCCGAAGGTGCTAAAAACACGTATGCTATGGTGGGCTTCCGTGTAGGAAATACATTGAGCGAGAGTGGAACGGTATCCCGCGGCATCTGTGGAACCAATGCGGATCATTTGTTGACTTCCGTGGTAGAACGTACCAAAATTCAGCGCATAGACGGAGAAGTGAAGTATATTGACGACAATGGCGAATGGACAGCTACCCCTGACACAACTCCGGTGAGCATGAACTTCTGGGGCTTTACTCCTGATTACTTTGCTTACAGCAAGGAATTCTTTAAAGCATTCTTGAGCGATCCTAAAAATATGGAAAACTTGAAGAGCGAATTCTTTATTCCGCTGATGGTGGACAAGCTGATTAATGACGGTACTGCTACCGTTGAGGTATTGGATACTACCAGCAAATGGTTTGGAGTAACTTATCCTGAAGACCGTCAGAGTGTGGTTGACAAGATACAGGCATTGGTGGATGCCGGTGAATATCCTGCAAAATTATTTTAAGATGAGAGGTAGTGTAGTCACACTTATATAATTTACTTTCGGGGGCTGTCCGTTTTTTTTCGG
>ERZ779645.991-NODE-991-length-14395-cov-1.765969_pt1 | contig 14395 bp, 17 predicted proteins | sample MGYA00511103_ERZ779645 | MGnify/ENA primary metagenome ERZ779645 (study PRJEB29588, sample SAMEA2158521) | human gut metagenome | biome: human gut; feature: human-associated habitat; material: faeces | place: Denmark | collected 2008/2010 ...
ACCCTCTGAATGAAAAGGATGATATCTTGAGTTCTCGATGATTCCGATTTTGCAGGAGGATGTGTTGTATGTATATTTATCTGTACATTGATGTTGCCATGTGTTTAATGGCACTAGTAGAAATACTAAGAATTACATTATTGATTATAGAAAAATGTAAAAGACACTAGTTCACATCACCACAATGGATTACTAGTGTCTTTTGACATTATCAATTCAGAGTGACCACTGCATCCAGTAGCCTTTCTGTATCTGTATTATACCGATAAAGGAAAGTTTATGCAAATAGGGAAGCCTTATTTTCGGATAAAAACAAGCAGTTAGAAGATGGTGTAAATGGATTGTATAGTCATATTATAATATAATTTACATATATTATGGAGGTGATGTTATGTATCATATACGAGAATCTATTAGGCCATCTGCTGATTTAAGAAATCACTATAATGAAATTTCAAAGCAATATCGGGAAGAGAAGGAAGCTGTAATTATTACAGTAAATGGACGTGGTGATACGGTTTCTTTATCTTATGATGAATACAAAAGTATGAAGTCAAGAATTGAATTGTTGAAATTGCTTGCAGAAGCAGATGAAGATGTTTTGAACGGAAGAGTATCACCTATTCAAGACATTTTTAATGATTTAAGAGCTATGTTAAAAGGAAAATAAAATGAAATATACTATTGTACGTACAGATACCGCAGATATTGTTATTCGAAAAATTGTAATGAATATCGCAAGAAATTTCGGCGAGGATATTGTATTAAAAAATAGATGATTTAGAAAAGAATATATATCTGGTGGAAGATAATCCATATTTAGGAACGATACCTAGATATCCTGTTTTAAAACGACAAGGCTATCAGGTGTTGATACTAGAAAAGAACTTGGTATTTTACAAAATCAACGAGGATAAAAAACAAATTATTATTTATGCGGGCGTAGATCAATGTCAGGACTATCTGAATATTATTCAAGGATTGTAAATTGTTTATTAAAAAATCAAAAATTTATAATGCAATCTAAGAACACCCGTGGCTTTAGTCATGAGATGAATTAGATGTGCAGATGTTAGATAAATAATTTAAAAATAAATGATAAGTATAGTGCTTTAAATATATACATATGTTATAATATTGATGAGGAAAAAATATATGGAAGTTGTTAAAGGTAGAGGCTATGTCTATTCAATACAGTATCATATCGTATGGTGTGTAAAGTATCGTCGTGATGTCTTGAATGGACAGGTCGCAATAAAGTTAAAAGAGCTGCTGACTCAAATTTCAAAGGATAATGATTTTCTAATTCTGGAAATGAATATGGATGAGGATCATATCCATATGCTGATCAATTGTAAGCCGCAGCATTACATTCCAAATATTATAAAAGCTATGAAGGGTGTATCAGCCAGACTTTTGATGAAAGAGTTTGGGGATGATCTAAGATCCAAGTTATGGGGTGGACATCTATGGAATCCTTCTTATTTTGTAGCTACAGTTTCTGAAAATACAGAAGACCAGATTATAGAGTATATAAGAAGTCAAAAAAGAAAATAGCGAATCAATAAGAGGAGAAATCATCATGGAAAAGGCATTCAAGTATCGTATGTATCCAAATAGAGAACAAAGAATATTTTTTGCCAAGACTTTTGGCTGCACTCGTTTTGTATATAATCATTACCTGGCAAAACGTAGGGATGCCTATGAAAAAGATGGAATCACATTGAGTTATTCGGCATGTGCTAAGGATCTAGTTTCTTTAAAGAAAGAATATGAATGGCTTAAGGAAGTGGATTCTGTAGCTTTGCAGTCAAGTGTAAAAAATCTGGATGCGGCATATATCAATTTCTTTCGAAAAAAGGCTGAATATCCTAGATTCAAATCGAAGAAGACACATCGTTATTCGTATACAACGAAATATACGAATGGAAATATTGAGCTCTATGAAAATAAGGTCAAGCTTCCAAAGATTGGTCTTGTAAAGATAAAGAAAACACGAGCACCTAAAGGAAGACTCCTTAGTGCAACAGTATCACAAGTACCAAGTGGAAAGTATTATGTTTCATTATGTTATACGGATGTAGAAGAAGTATTATTTCCACTGACATATAATGAAACAGGTATAGATCTAGGTATCAAGGATTTTATCATATTGAGTAATGGAGAAAAGGTAGAGAATCCAAAATATCTGAAGAAGTCGATTGAGAAACTGAAAAAGCTACAGAAGCAGCAGTCACGAAAAACAAAGGGCGGCCGCAACTGGATCAAAAACAGGATCAAAATCGCAAGACTTCATGAAAAGATAGCGAATCAAAGAATGGATTTTATCAACAAACTATCTACAAGAATCATTACAGAATATGACATCATCTGCATAGAAGACTTAAAAGTAGACAACATGCTTAAAAACCACAATCTAGCCCAGTCTATATCGGATGTATCCTGGTCAAAGTTTACAACACAGCTAGAATATAAAGCCGAGTGGTATGGCAAGGTGATCAAGAAAGTGGATACGTTCTATGCGAGCAGTCAGATCTGTCATTGTTGCGGATATAAGAATGAAGAAACAAAAGATTTAAAAGTAAGAAAATGGACCTGTCCAAAATGCCATTCAAATCATGACAGAGATGTAAATGCATCTATCAATATATTGATGCAAGGCATATTAGCAAATTAATCAAAAGAACCGCAGGAACTGCGGGGATAGCTTGGTAAGAAAGGTTTCGATAGAAACCTGTTCCCAAGAATCTCGTCACTTCAGTGATGAGAGGTTCAAAGAATAATATTAATAGACCTCACCACGCCTCTGATTTATCATGCGCAACTCGATGGGGCTTTTTCAAGTGAAATGAATATAGTGTAAAATGATTTCACAAAGAAAAAGTAATTACTTTTGCAAAGCGGCATAGTGAAAATGATGTTAGCTTTGCTTTTCTTTTTAGATTTTTTTCTTAAAAACTAAATATGAGCTATGAAATATTGTTTTGCTTCATGATTTATCATTTCCTTCTGAATGTGATAAATTATTTAAAAGTGAAGTTTTTTGACTATGAAAAAAGTGCTTTTTATTTGCCATGGAACTCTTTGAAAGCTTCTTTAAAAAAGCCAGTAAAATCAAGGCATGGAAGGCATAGGCAGTTGAAAAATAACCCGATAATACATGTAGATATTACATGATGTTTGAGACGCAATATGATAGAATGGTTACAAGAAAAATTTGTAGGAATATAAAGATATGGAATTAAGATTATTACGCTATTTTTTAACAGTAGCAAAAGAACAGAGCTTTACAAAAGCAGCAGAACAATTGCATATTACCCAGCCAACGCTATCCAGACAAATGGCGGCATTTGAAGAGGAGCTTGGAGTAACATTATTTATTCGAAGCGGGAAGAAAATTTCGCTTACTGAAGAGGGGATTTTATTAAAAAGGCGTGCCTTGGAGATTCTTAATCTTGAGGAAAGGACGCTTGAGGAACTGAAAGGAAAAGAAGAGGTTGTAGAGGGCACGATAACCATTGGATGCGGTGAATTTGCAGCAGTGGAGACATTGGCGAAGATATGTAAAACATATAAAGAAAAATACCCGCTGGTTCAGATTGTATTGCATACTGCAACAGCAGATGCAGTGTATGAGATGATGAACAAAGGACTTGTAGATATTGCATTATTCTTAGAACCAGTGGACACGGAAGGGTTGGACTATATCCGAATTACAGATTGTGATCACTGGTGTGTCGGAATGCGTCCAGATGATCCACTGGCAGAAAAAGAGTTTATAAAAAAAGAAGATCTCATAGGAAAACCATTGATACTGCCTGAAAGAGTGAGTGTTCAAAGTGAACTTGCCAATTGGTTTGGAAAAGACTTTTCAAAACTTCAGATTGCTTTTACAAGTAATCTTGGAACGAATGCCGGAGTTATGGCAGCAAATGGATGGGGGTATCCGATATCAATCGAAGGTGCTGCAAAGTATTGGCGAGAGGATATTCTTGTACAGCGAAGAATTTCTCCAGAAATCACGACAAGCATTGTGATTGCCTGGCGACGGAATATTCCATATTCGCTGGCGGTCCGTAAAATGATCGAGGAGATTAATGCTTTTCAGGCATAAAATAAAATTCAATATAAGCATTAGACATAATGAAGCGATAGAGCTTAAAATAGATGTGTAAGATGAATGTAAATCTTATACATCTATTTTTTTGTGAAAAATACGTATAGAAAGGGGCTTTTTATTATGAGTAAAAAATTAGTGGCATTTTTCAGTGCAAGCGGAACAACAAAAAAAGTAGCACAGATGATTGCAGAGGAAGTAAAAGCGGATTTATTTGAGATTGAGCCAAAAGTTCCATATACAAAGCCTGATCTTGACTGGATGAATAAAAAATCCAGAAGCAGTGTGGAAATGAGTGATAAGAAATACAGACCGGAGATTATGAAGAAAAAGATGGATATGAGTTCTTATGACGAGATCCTTCTGGGATTCCCAATCTGGTGGTATGTAGCTCCGACAATTGTCAATACATTTTTGGAAGCCTATGATTTCAGTGGCAAAAAGATTGTGCTCTTTGCAACATCCGGTGGAAGTGGATTCGGTAATACTGTAAAGGAATTCCAGCCATCTGCACCGGATGCAGTTATCACAGAAGGCAGCCTGTTAAACCGTGGAACAAAACAGGAAATCAGTGAGTGGGTAAAATCTTTATAAATAACAGTGCTATGGAGGTATACAGAAAATGGGAAAAATAGTACAGACAGCAGGAAGAAATACACTTGGTGAATTCGCACCGGAATTTGCACATTTTAACGATGATGTACTTTTCGGCGAAAACTGGAATAACCAGGATATCGACGTAAAAACAAGAAGTATCATCACAGTGGTTGCTCTGATGGCTTCCGGAATTACGGATTCTTCTTTAAAATATCATCTTCAAAATGCAAAAAATCATGGTGTGACACAAAAAGAGATTGCTGCAGTGATCACACATGTCGCATTCTATGCGGGTTGGCCAAAAGCATGGGCTGTTTTCAATCTTGCAAAGGAAGTGTGGGAAGCAGGCGAAGGAGATTTGTCATACGAAGATGAAGCGATGCGTGCGCATGCAAAAGAGATGGTATTTCCAATTGGTGCACCAAACGATGGCTTTGCACAGTATTTTTCCGGCAGAAGTTTTCTTGCACCGATTTCTACTTCTCAGGTTGGGATTTTTAATGTGACATTTGAACCAGGATGCAGAAATAATTGGCACATCCATCATGCTAAAAGTGGAGGCGGACAGATTCTGGTATGCGTTGCCGGAAGAGGGTATTATCAGGAAGAAGGTAAAGAAGCTATAGAAATGAAGCCAGGTGACTGCATTAATATTCCTGCAGGTGTTAAACACTGGCATGGAGCCGCACCGGATGAATGGTTTAGCCATCTAGCAATAGAGGTTCCGGGTGAAAATGGTTCTAATGAATGGCTTGAACCGGTAAGTGATGAAGAATATAGAAAACTAAAATAGGAGGTAGATAAAATGTTTGATAGAAGTATTGTATTGAATAATGGTGTAAAAATTCCACAACTTGGACTTGGAACCTGGTTTATTGATGATGATAAGGCTGCTGACGTTGTAAAAGCAGCAGTAAAGATTGGATATAGACATATTGATACGGCACAGGCATATGGAAATGAGCGTGGCGTTGGTGAAGGAGTAAGAACTTGTGGTATTCCACGTGAGGAGTTGTTTGTTGTATCAAAGGTTGCCGCAGAGCATAAGACTTATGAGGAAGCGATGGCAGGAATCAATGAGACGCTTGAAAAGATGGGACTGGATTATCTTGATATGATGATTATTCACAGTCCGCAGCCATGGGCAAAGGTTAATCAGAGCGAAGATCGATATGTAGAGGGAAATCGAGCAGCATGGAAAGCTCTTGAGGATGCTTATACGGCAGGAAAACTTAGGGCAATCGGAGTTTCCAATTTTCAGATCGAAGATATTGAAAGTCTTCTTGAAACAGTAAAGATTAAGCCAATGGTAAATCAGATTCTTCTTCACATCAGTAATACGCCGATGGAGTTAGTAGAATATTGCCAGAAGAATAATATTGCGGTGGAAGCATACTCACCAATTGCGCATGGTGAAATATTAAATCAACCGGAGATAACTGCGTTTGCAAAGAAGTATGGTGTGACTGTTCCACAGCTCTGCATTAAATATACGCTTCAGCTTGGAGCAATTTCTCTGCCAAAAACAGGTAATCCTGAACATATTAAGAGTAATACCCAACTGGATTTTGAAATTAGTGCTGAAGACATGGAACTGTTAAAAAATTTTAAGAAAATTCAGAGCTATGGTGACAGTGGAGTTTTTCCTGTTTACGGTGGAAAGATGTAATAGCCAATCCGTTTGAAATACAAATATTGAATAATAACTTAATATCATTAATAGCAAAGCTATAAGATTTCAAAAACGGAGTTTTATAGCTTTTTATTTGGCGTTTACAAAAAAAATACAAAAGAGCCCATTTTAATCATTTACATGATTCTATTTGAAACATGAACTTTGAAATATTGTTTAGCTTCATGACTTATTATTTTCTTCTGAATATGATAAATTATATAAAAGTGAGGTTTTTTGATTATGAAGAAAGTGCTTTTTATTTGCTACGGGAACATATTCGAACATTCATAAAATACTTTATATAAAGGATAATAAGCAAAATCAAGAGAGCTTGTGCACCTGAAATGCACCTTTTTGAAAACTTTATCAACAACATTGCTTGGCTTAAATGCTGAGCTTTTTATTTATGCTTGTGCATAGATTATAAAAGAAATTGAGCATAACCTGATAATCCGAAAATCAACAAATAATTTTTTAAGTTTTAGATATCAAAATATCCATCTTCTACAAGATTTTGTCGACTTATACCGGTTTTATTTACTATTTTTTTTCTTGTGTGTAAGATTTACTTACCATAATATCACGGGGGCAAGAGATATAATGTACAACAGTTTTATTAGTAAATAAGCTATTGTGTCACATTCGGATGAAATCAATGATTTGTTGTTATATGCAATTTTAGATGAATGATTAACTAAGAATACAGATCTAAAAAGGGGTTGAACATATTAATAAAGGGGATTCTATTTTAATTTATCAGTAGTCAGATACCTGGGATTTTTAGACGATGTAAAAACAAAAAAATTTATTTGCAAAATAAATTGTATCGGAAATTATGTGGTTTTAATAAAAGTAATTAAAAAAAGGATCTTTTGATGATATGAGAAAATATGTTAATGCTGTTTTTCAGAATTTTGTAAAATATCTATTTGATATAAAAACTAATATTGGCATCATAATGTCAACATAAAATTCATCAAAATAGATCGCTTTATATTCACCAGTTTGAATCGCATTATTTAGTTTTCAAATGTATCAATTATGTCTTTCATTCTGTATTTTGAACCTACTGCATCAATGGATGCTTTAGCAGAATTAGAAATATTTCAAACATTTGATAAATTGAAAAAAAACAATTGTGTATATTTGTAACACATAGATTGTCAAATATTGGTTCGTCGGATCAAATTATAGTTTTAGATAAAGGCGAAGTTATTGAACAAGGAGTTCATAAAGATTTGATTAAAAAGGATGGTAAATATAAAAAATTATTTGATACACAAGTTAGTCTATATAAAAAGGGAGGCATAGAAGAATGTTAGAAGTGAGAAATTTGTTCAAGGCATTAAACGGAAATGAAATATTAAAAAATATTAATCTTCAATTTGAAACAGGTGTTTATGGATTGTTAGGCGCAAATGGAGCAGGAAAAACAACATTAATTAAATGTTTGTGTAATTTATATGAAATTGATTCGGGGAGTATTTTGTATAACGGAATACAAATTAATCATTTAAAAAATAATTATTTTAATTCTTTAGGATATTTGCCACAAAATTTTGGCTATTATCAAGATTTCACAGCTTATGATTTTTTATCATACATAGGAGTTTTAAAAGGCTTAGAAGGAAAAAGACTTGAACATAGGATAGAATATTTGTTAAAAGAATTAGGATTATACGAGAAAAAGAATATTAGACTTAAACTTTATTCAGGAGGAATGCTAAGACGGGTGGGAATAGCTCAAGCATTGTTAAATGAACCGGAAATCTTAATTTTGGATGAACCTACAGCTGGATTAGATCCTAAGGAAAGAATTCATTTAAAGAATTTACTTAATCAATATGGTGAGAAGCATACAGTAATTATTTCTACTCATATTGTTTCTGATGTTGAGGATATTTCACAAGCCATTATTCTTTTAAAAAAAGGTGAAATCTGTGAACAAGGTGATTTAGATGTCTTATTAAAAAAGATTGAAGGATTTGTTTATGAAGGAACTGTACCTAAAACACAATTGGATTATTTCATGAATAAGTATAGAGTTAGGAATGTATACGATTTGGGTAATACTATTAGAATAAGGATAATAACCAAAGATAATGTTGAAAAATGTTTTGTACCTATAGAAGCTACTTTAAATGATTTATACTTATACTATTTTGATGAGGTAAGTGAAGATGACTAGGTTAATTAAAAATGAGTTAAACAGGATATATACATGTAAGATTAATAGAATCTCAGTATTATTATTGATTATGATTTCTGTCGTATATGGCTTTTTGACAGTGTTTCAGGATCAGACTATAACTTATTATGAACAAGGAATAATCTATGGTATTGATGCGATAACCTTTGAAAAAAATTTATCTCATGGTACTGTGGAAATAAATAATGATGAAATAAATAAAGTTATTGATAATTTTCAAAAGCAAACAATTAATATTAACAGCACTGATGGCGAAGCATTTAAAACAATGTACAGTAAAGAGCTGAGACCCTATGAAGAGGTGATTTCACTTATTGATTTTACTTTAGGTGGAACATATATGGATCAGTATAAAAAAATATTAGAAGTTAAGACTCCAATAAATTTTGTTGAGCTTTGGAAAGATAAAACTAATTGCACCGCTAAAACACAAAGTTTTAAATCTGGATATAGTAAAGGCTATCAAAGATTTTTGAAAAAAAATATGGATTTATTTCTATTTATGTCTATAATGCTTGCAATTTGCTTATCTAAAATGTTTTCTCAAGATAAAGAAGAACGGATGAATGAAATTATAAGTACAACAAAGAATAGGGGTACTAATCATTTTGTAGCAAAAGTTATTGCAGGAATAATTATATCAAGTTTCTATTATTTGTTGGCCCTTATACCATTTTCAATAATAATTTTTTCAATATATGGTTTAGCTGGTTGGGATGTTAATGTACAGTTAGGAATTGCACCTCTATTTCCGAACTTATTGACGTATGGACAATTATTATCTAGAGCAATTTTAATGGGATTATTAGCCTCAGTATTGATGGGACTGTTAATTATGTTTTTTTCAAAAGTGTTTTTGTCTAGTAGTGTTTCTGTTATATGTTCTATAATTTTATGTTTTATTCCAAATATAATGATTTCATTATTAAATATTTCATCTTCTTCAATATTACGATATTGTTTCCCTATTACAATGGTTGATGTGTCATCAGTACTTAATTTTGATATGACAAAGTTATTATTTACTCTTTTATTGTTTTTTTTCTTAGCTTTTATATTAATTTATGACAAAAAAAAGATTAATTCAGTAGGTGATTATAAATGGTGAAAAAATTAATATTTATAGAAATAAAAAAATGCATTAATCCAAAAATAATATTTGCATTTTGTTTTTTTACGATAATCTTTTTTTCAACTTTTTTCTTGTATTCGATTAGTAGTACCGATGTATATGTTAACGAATTTAGTATTAATGCTAAAATTGATGGGATAAGTGCAAAAAGAGATGCGCAAGCAAAAATAGAAAAAAAATTAACTGATAAAGAATTAAGAAATTCATTAAAAGGATTTACTGGTATAACAAATGATAAAAGTAATTTTGATTCAACTGGAAATTTGATGATAAATGATTCAGAATCTATTAAAATGTTTAATAAATATTCTGATTTAGCAAACCTTGTGATTCGAGCATATTCTCCGATGTATTCATTTAATCCTGATATTTTGAATCATTTAGATTTAAATGACATAACTGTTCAAAGCATATTTGTTAATAGAGAAAATAATATTAAAACTATTAACCCAGATTTTAGTGATAAATTAAAAGAGCAAAAATATATCAATTTTGGTTATTCTTTAGGATGGCAAACTCTTTTAAATGATTTACCATATATACAAATATATTCGATGATCATAAGTTTGATAATTGCTGCATTAATTTTCTTTGTAGAAAAAAAATGCAATATGAATATGATTCTTAGAACATTAGTTACGAAAGAAAGCAAAATTAATTTCATTAAAGCAATAACGGTTTTAATAATGAATTCTGCAATCTATTTTTCTATTGTGTTAATTTATAGTGCTTTAATTTGGAATGTATTTGGATTAGAGGGATGGAATATGAAAATTCAGACTTCTTACCTATTTTGGCTGTCCCCTTTAAATATCAATTATTTTCAAGCATATATGGTTAATGTTTTGATAGGGTATCTAGCAGTTTTAGTGGTAACATTTTTCACCTCATTGTTAGTTAAAATAAATGAAAAAAAATACATAGGCGAATTATTATCAATATTATTTATATTTATTCCATTTATGTTTAATAACTATTCATTTTTTGGCTTTTTCCCATCAAATGTAATTCAATTATCTAGAAATATTTTGAACTTTAGCTGGATAAATGGAATAAATTCTATATATTTAGAATTCATTGCTTTATTATGTGTTGCTATTTTATTGTTTTTGCTAGTTTGTCGAAAAAATAGAAAAGAAACTTAAATTTTAATTGAGTTTTTCGCATATTCAAAGCCACTGATTCCATTAACCAGTGCCATTTATACAACTTAGTTGTTAGATGGATTTGTATTCAATCTGTGAATTATAGATTTGGAGGTTTAGAATATATGATTAAATTTTTTCTGCTTGATTTAATTCTATTTTTGATAATTTGTGGTGTTGCAATTATTTTACAATATCATTTTGGGAATAGACTTAATAAGAAATTTGAAATAGTTTATGGTTGTATATCTGTTGTAATTGTAGCAGTTACCACTATAGTATTTACAATTCAAATGAATCCGATTATTACACCTTCGTTGCATGCTGATTATTTAAAGTTAAATGAAGAAATTAAATATGAGAGTATAGAATTATGCGAAAACTATAGAGATTGCACACTTAAGATTGTTGCAAATGGTTTTAGATGGGGATACCAGACGTATTATTCTGGGGATGCTAATGTTGAGATATACAATAGCGAAAATGAAAGGTTGAATTATTATTACAAAGCTAAAGTTTATTACAATATTGATGTTAATAGTGTTATTGTGTTAAAAGATGCAAACGATGCTAAAGTATATATTTTCAACTTTGACACAAATCAACAAACACAGGATTTTTATGATTTATTATGTAAAAAAGTTGATAAAGTAGGTGCTTCATACACTGAGAATCATCACTAAGAGCCATACAATCCATTGCTCAGAGCCACTGAATCCACGAAGAGCCACTTCAAATTATGAAATGGCTCTTTTTATCGTTCGACTTTTGAATAATCCTCTGCTTTTTAAAAGAATTGTGTAGGATGAGTTACTAAAACTGTAATTGATGGTTAATTCGGTGTGACTCTAGCGGTTATACCAGTTACTGATGACGGTTTGAATCGGTGTAATAAGGTCTTAATACCATAGTTTGACTGCGGTGAAACGAGGCATTTTTGTGGTCGAACATTTGGATGAGATTAGGCGAATTAGTTTATTAAGAAAATGATATCTACAATCTTTAAATTATAATCGAATGATATGTCTGATTTAGTATTAAACTCTTTATCAATATTTGAAGTTGATTCTTTTATATCATTCTCGAATGTAGAAGGAAAATTAAAAATAATTTGAAGAGTACAAGAATATATATCTTTTCGCGATTTAATGATAATAAATCTTTGCTCATCAGATAAACTACAATATTTTATAGCAAGATCTAAGATTTTAGTAAAAAAAATCATTTGATTGATGGAATCTAAGCTTGATAGATCATCACTATAAAGGGTTGATGTAACTGAAATATTTAAACTAGATAATTGATTTTTTTTATGGTTTAAAACTGTTGAAAAGATTGGGGAATTGGTATATATTTCATTAAATTCTTTGATTGTCTTGTTTGACAATGATTTAATTAATGAGTCTAGCTCATCATATTTTTTCTGATCTATTAACTGATTAAGTTCAGAACAAGTATGAAGTAAATTGTGTAAAAATTTAAAATTGGATTCATATTCCTTATTTAAGGAATTAAATTTTGAAATCATCATTTCATTACTTAATTCTGATATTTCTAAACTTTTTCGAAGGTTTTCGTTTTTAATGATTTGTAGTTGAAACAATATTGTAATGGAATTAGAAATTAGCAAGAGAAATAAAATAATAACAAGAATCTTGTTTCCTGAAAAGAGTGTTTGATAGTTTCCATAGACAATGAGGAACAATATCGTTGTTAATGCAGGAAAAAACAAAATATAAAAGGATTTGGGTAAGTTTGTGATTTTAATAGTATGACATATTTTTTGTATGATATATGAAAAAAAATAAGCAAAAAACTGTGTCAAAATTATAATCACCAAATAAGTATTTGATGTGTAGATATTATTTAAAGAGAAACTAGGATTAAATAATTGAAAAAAAACAATTGATAATGACTCTGAAATCCCTATCGTCAAGTAACATACCAAAAACAATATAAATTTATTAATTAGCGAACCCTTAAATAAAAATGATATATATATGTATAGTGTAATAAAAGAGAGAATTTTTCCTATCTGATTGATTCCGTTATGATTTCCTAAAAAAGTGCACATTATAGCAAGAAGAAATAATAAAAAAAACATATAATAGGATATTTTTCTTTTGGCAATAAATTGGTTAAAGAAATGTGTAATAAAAATAACTGTGAGTATATCGGATAGAAAAATCATCATAGTATGTTATGCAAATTAGCAAAATATTGATTTGTGAACGACTTTTTGAAATTTTTAGACAATGGGATTTTTTCACCATTGTTCATGATAATATCTTTACCATCTGAAGAAAAACCACTAACATAATCAAGATTAACTAAAAAAGACTTATAGGGTTGTCCAAACCCTTTATTAGATAGTTCTTCAATCCAATATTTAAGAGGATATGTAGTTTTTTTCTCAACATTATTAACAAAATGAATAATCGTATGTCGATTAAGAAATTCTATGTATAACATATCCTTATAGTGAATTTTATATTGAGATATCTTTTTATCGAAAAAACCGTATTGTTGTTTAAATGAAGTTGATAAGACACTCTGCATCTCTACGTTAAACATTTTTTCATCAATTGGTTTAATAAGATATCTTTTCGCTTCTATTTTATATCCATCTATTAAATATTTTTTAAAGCTAGAAGTGATTATAATAATAGAACTACGATTATAGGTTCTTATTTTTGATGCAATTTCTATGCCGTTGTAGTCTCCTAGTTCAATATCCAAAAAAATCAAATCATATTCTAGAAACAAATTGGATCCTACATCGAAATTCTCAAGATAATCAATCTCATATAATATATTGTTTGATTGCAAAAAAGAATTTAGTAATTTATGCAAATGCAACTTATCTCTTTCTATATCTTCACAAATTAATATTTTTATCATTATGCCTCCTGCCATCCATTTTACACTATTTGTTTACTTATTTATACTTTTGTGTGAAATTACCTTAGTTTAGGTCTTCTTGATGAAAAAAATATACAGTTTTAGTGTATATACTAAATTTGCAAATAAAATTTCATTGAATATTAAGTTAGAACTATTTTTATAAGAAAATTGAAATACAAGAAATTCAAATAAGATGATTACAATTGCATTTTTTGAATGCTGATTTTTTTCTCTGATGATAATGGTTTGTTAGGGTGATCAGCTACTTTGATTATATGTATATTGAAAAAACAACAATAGTATATATTATACGTATAATATTATATTATTTGCAGCTATCCAAGGGATTAGAATAGTTATAGAAACTGTAGTTAAAATATATAATAATGGGTAAGCAATATGAATGCCGCCAACATGACTGCGCAGAATAAAATACGATGTACAAAATACAAAAACTGGTTTTACAAGACCAAATATAATTAAGAAGATATCCAATGTCATTAAGTTAAGAAATGACGAACCATCCAGATACTATTTTCTGGATGGTATTTTTATTTGAAAGCACGACGAAAATTGTAGTATTGCTACTACATTTTAAAAAATATATAATATTAGT
>ERZ779645.994-NODE-994-length-14352-cov-3.632091_pt1 | contig 14352 bp, 18 predicted proteins | sample MGYA00511103_ERZ779645 | MGnify/ENA primary metagenome ERZ779645 (study PRJEB29588, sample SAMEA2158521) | human gut metagenome | biome: human gut; feature: human-associated habitat; material: faeces | place: Denmark | collected 2008/2010 ...
CCATAAATAAGTCCAAATGCAATCTGTTTAGCTTGCTTTCTCCTTACCTTCCATATCTTATGATCTGGGTGATTTTCATCCTCATATATTTTTAAAGCTTCTTCATAAGGAACATGATATTTGGTAGCAGCAATTGCCAAGTGAGGGTCCTGACCAGAGTTAAAAGCATTCAGATAAGTTTCATCTCCAGATAAGTGAGCCATGATTCTTAACTCTGCTTGACTAAAGTCACTAACAATATATAGAGTTCCTTTTGGAGCAACTAATTGCTTCTTTATATTTGGGTCTACTGAAGTCTTAGGTATTTGTTGAGCATTTGGTTCTGCTGAAGATAACCTTCCTGAAGTAGTTCCATGAATAAGGAATCTTCCATGTAATCTATCATCATCTTGGGTTTTCTCATGCCAACCTTCAATATAGGTTTTATACATTTTCTCTAAACCTCTCAACTCTAATAAACTATCCAAGAATACTGCCTTTGGTGAATCAGGTTTTTTGACCGTTAATCTTAAGTTAGTAAGAGTTTCTTCATCAGTACTTGGTTTACCAGAATCATTCTTTTTGATTACCTCAAAATTAAATCCTTCCTCTGAATACATTAATTGAGGTAAATCTACTGAACTACCTAAACTTACAGGTCTAATTAACTCTAATTCCTTTTTCGTAGTAAAAACTCCTGCTCGTATATTAGCAATCTTTTGTTCCCTAGATTGTATCTTTCTCTTATCTACTCTAGGGTCTAAATTTTCTATCTCTTCCTCTAATTTAGCAATGTATTTTTCAATCTTGGATTGATTATATCGTTTAGTAAACTTCTTTACTCTAGGTAAATTATATATTGCTTCCTTAGCTGCTTCTATCTTTGGTAAGTAAGAATCTAATAATTCTTGGTTGAATGCCCTGTCTACATATAAACCATTCTTTTCTACAGAAGTTAATACCCTAGAAGCAGTCATGATTAAATTACGATAAGTATTATATAATCCTAAGTCAATTAGCTTCTTTTCAAAGAAAAGCATTAATCGGAGAGTATAATCAGTATCTTGACATCCATAATGACAAAGTGGTTCTAATTCTTTTTTATCCCAGGAAATCTTATCGAATTTATCTTGCTTTTCATAATCTCCATATTCTGGTAAATACCTTCTTACCATGGACTTCAAATCATTGGGTTTTTCTTCATTCAAGATATATTTAGCAAGCATACCATCCAAACATGCTCCTCGATAATAGATATTATACTTTTGAAATATCTGGTCATCAAACTTGTAGTTCCAAGCAACTTTAACTACTTCAGGATTTTCGATTATCTCTTCACCAAATTTACGAAGCATCTTTTTCCAATTCCAACCACTAGAAGTATACTTCTTTGTTTCGAAATGGTCTAAAGGTATAGAACATCCAAAACCCGGTTGAAAAGTTACTGATAATATAGTGGGTTTAAAAGATTTGTTATATATTGGCTCGGCATTTGTTTCAAAGTCTACAGAAGCATAACCAGTTTGCTTACAGCATTGGATAAGTTTCTTTAGCTCTTGTTTATTGGTTATAATCTTATATTTCGTTTCCATACTAGAAGTTTTTAAATAAAATAAGGAAGTATATCTTCCCAGACCTACTTCCTTAAACCTGATATGAGTTACTTTAAATCATTTTGCGAAAATGACATCAAAACAAAATAGAAATAAAGCATGTATTATATGATAGTATCCTCAAATACTCTTAGAGAACTGGCTAACTTATCCCAGTCTTTTTGATAAGTATGTAATGAGTCTATGGTGTGATACAAATAACCTGGTTTTACTCCAACCTCTTTAGCTACATATTCCATTAGTCTCCATGCAAGGTATACATCATTACCAAAGTGAGTAACAAAGTCCGAACTTCTTTGGTGATAGCAAATGTGTAATACCTTCTCTCCCTTACTATTCTCTCGGATAAGGAAATCATAGTACATAGAGCAGGGTATACGTTTATTACCATGATAATAAAGAGTATCATCTTCACCATTACCATTAAATATAGGTAATACCGCTTTACGAGTATCAGAATCTGATCTTAGTAATTGTATGGTATAGGGAAGAATTACCATCCTTTCGTTATAGGTATAATCAAATTTACCATCTACCAAAAACTGTTCCCATAAGTCTTTTCTTAATTCCCAAGCTTTGCCCGGGTTAATTACCTCAGAAGTATTAATCCTTTCTTGGAACTCAGCATCTGCCCATTCCCTAGACCTTGAATAGAAGAATAACCACGTTGGATCTTGCAAAGAAGTTAAGCAATATTGTTGGCAAATGATCTCTTTAGTTACAAAATCTTCATTACCTTCAATATTCTTATTCTGGTAAGTCTTTGGTTTTACAGTTTGACCATAACTGTTGAGTTCTCTGCCAATTTCAGACATTAACTCATAACTACTGCTATAAATTCTCATTTCTTCTGTTTTAAAAGTTTCTTCTTATATGCTTTACGTTGAGAGTAAGAGATTACATTCTCGGGATATTCGATATCTTCATATTCAAGAAGTAATTCCTTTGCTTTCATAGATTTATATGTTTCCTTATATAAATCTGGTCGAAGCACTTTAAAACTTCTAAAGAATACCTTAAAACTAGAGAAATCTTTCTCTTTACCGTTTTGAAATTTATCAAATACCTCATTCAACCTCTTTATCCAAGAATTTTCCTTATCAGTTCCCTTTAATACCTTCTTCAAAGGTTTATGAGTATGATACATCAGAAGTGTTTCTACATTCCCATACATTTGAGTGGCAAATAAATTGATTTGTACTGATTGTTCTGGTCCGTACACATATTCCGCCATTCGTTGTATTAGTAAGAAGTCGAAGATTAACCTTTTTGTTATCTCGGATGCCCTGATTACCATTGTAATAACAGGTATGTCTTCCCCAAATCGTTTGGAGAATGTAGCAGCTATTAGACATTGTTTACCATTATCATGATGATTATTGAACATATAAGTTATATTGTAATTCTGATTGTACTTGGTTTTTAGTACTCTCAGCTTACTACGCAATAAATCAAGCTTATTGAAATCAATGTAATTGTTCAGTAAGCTTGTCCACTTAGTCTCTTTATAATTGAAACATCTACCATAATCAAAGTCTGGGTCTACCCAAGCTTTACGTATTTTTATAAATACGTTATATACCACAGCTACTCCACTGTTTGCGGTAGCACCTTTTGCAAATAAAGATGGTTCTAGTCTTAGAAATCCTTCATTTAACTTTTCCCATGCTTCTTGTGAAGTAGCAAATTCTAATGAATGGATTTGCTCTTCTGTATTAAGCTCTAAGCCATTTAATTGTTTATTCCAACCTGACACAAATACCTCCTTTCATTAATATTGTGTAGTGATTCTCCATTCATTCAACCGTTCTTTCTTGAAATACAGCTCGTATATACCCAATGGAGTAAATCCCATTATTGATAGAAATCCCATATAATAATAGAATGCCTCTACCAGCCTATCCTGGAATTCTAGTTCTTTAGTTATTACTGGTGACTGTTTCCATGTACGATTCTTAAGAGTATTTCTAGCAAGATTCAAAACATACACTATCTGAAACAAAATATTTTTCTCATCAGTATGCAAATTTGGACTCATTTCCTTGAATCCCTTTATATACTCGGAAGTTTTATCCTCAATTGTTTCGGATATTAGCTTGAAATTTTTGAATATACTACTAATGGCATCTATCTCTAAAATCATATGAATGCCGAATGCCATTACATCTTCTAAGTTTTCTACTGCCTTTTGCCCTTTAGTCAGTTCTTTATTTGCCCAACTATAGATATCCTCTGGCAATATATTAGCATATATCAGAGCTGATAAGAAGAATCCTATTGCATCTGCTTGTTCTTCATTAGCATTCTGTAGATTGTTGATTATCTGAATCTCTTCTACGTCAGTATATAAATTGGTATTCCATCCCTTGTTTTCTAGAATATCATTTATATTAGAAGTAGATTCATAACCCTCAATTAACTCCTCTACTACTTGAGATATAAGGGTTTTCATAAGAGATTGATTTTTAGTACTGTTAATATCCATGGGATATTCTGGTAACCTTTCTAAGGGTTTATAACAGTCTAATTGACGATAGCCAATCTCATATATATTCTCAAGTTCAAGCCCCTGTTTGATTTCAGGGGCTTTTTCTTTCAGATTAGAAATATCCATGGTAATTATTCTTTTTCTGGTACTGTATGATAAGAGAATAAATGTAATACTTGAACCAATACGCTTCCAGCTTCGATTCCAATGATTTCAGAAGTTGGGTTGAATACACTTACCACTACTTCATCTCCTGGAACTTGACCAAGTACTTCTATACCGTATACTAGACCACTGTTGATAGAATTAGTTTCTTCATTTGCAGCTTTCAGTACAGACTTAACTGGAGTGAATTCTTCAATATGAATACCGGTTGGGATTAATAACCTGGTGTTCTGACCAAGAACGATGGTTTTAATATGTCCTTCACTGTTTCTATCTAAGTCGAAAGATACTTTACCAAATCCCTGAGGATTAAAGATTCTATTCAACCAGTTCCATTTCTGTTTGATTACTCCGTTATTGTATTCCATGAGAATATCAATCGTAAGGTCTTCAGGAAGATACAAATAGAATCCCTGATCTGCTTTCTTGGGATATTTTACCTTTCTTGATACTGTATACTTTATATGAGAATTCTCTATCAGTTGTAGTCTTCTTTCGTGATCTTCTACTTTAACTTCTAGAGTTTTAAGCCGTTCCTCATGATTATTCAATTTAGATTCTGCAGTATCTAATCTAGTATCAAGATTATGTATCTCAGTAGTATGCCCGTTCACTACACTGTTTAAAGTTAAATATCGATTCTCTAATACCGATATCCTATTTGCTAGTTCATCTAAAGTTGCCATATATTATGATATTAATTGGTTGATCCGAATCCTTTATTACCTCTTGTTCCCCAAGTTGAAGCATCTTTATCGAATTCTTCCTTGATTACTTCTTCTGGTTCTGTAAGATAAATGGGTACATGAATAAACTGTATTAACTTGGTTCCAGCTTCTATTACTTGAATCTCATGAGAAGTATTATATACACCTATATGAATTTCTCCGGTATATGGAGAATCTACTATCTCAGCAATATATATAAGTCCCTGCTTAGTTGATATACTAGATTTGTTTGTTGCCATCAACATAGAATCTCTTGGTTCTAATAAACCTCTGATACCTGATGGGATCAGTATTCTGGTAAATGGAAAGATGTAAATGAATTGTACTTGGTTATTTGGATTATATCCAAGGCTTACTTTACCTGGTTCTGGTGTTTCAGAATGAAACATTAATTGAGAATTAGCCTTTACTAAATCCTGTAGAGTTAAGTCTTCAGGGATATAGAAATCTAAACCTGCATCTCCTTCGTTTCCTCTTGATGGAGATTTTACGTCTCTTACTTTGATAAATCTAAATCTGTTCATATTATATTGCATTGTTTTAAAAGTTGGCCATAAGTTAATGTTGAGGGATCTCCCTTGTGAATACCAAGAGAGTTCATCATCCTCCTTACATCTCTGCTTCCATTGCCGCATACATTAGCAAGTATATCCTCTTGTTTCACATAGTAATTTGGGTTGTTAAGGTATACCTTGAACATAGCCCATATCATCTCTATTGGTTTCATTACATTCTCTTTTTATGAGTTTAAATATAGTGTGGTTCTTCTTAAAAATTGAACCACATGAGCCTAACTTATAAGGTCCACATGTTTGAATATAGTTTCCATCTCTTCTTTTACAAAAGAAACAACCAAAGCAACCAGCAATTTCATCAGTAGGAGCTGGTTCTCTTATTAAATAATAAGTATATTTCCTAAGTTTTATTTTTATGGTTTTTTCCATCTTCTATTTCTTTTATTGCTTCAGTTATATCATCTCTAAGTTGTTTCATACCTTTTAGAGTTTCTAATGGTGTAACTATTTCATTAGTAGCTTTATATACTAAATGATATATGGGTTCACCATTCGAAGTGATATGAAATTCTTTTAGTTTAAGATTTCCTATTGCACTCTTTATAAATTTCTCTAATACGTTTTCTTGGTACTTCAAATTTCTCAACTGTCTTTGAGATAATTTCTTTTCTTTCTTTCCCTTTCCGAATCAAGCCTCGGATGTATTTCTTGATTCCAACCGTGTCTTCTAATACATCCAAATCCTTGTATTGATTCTTCTGTTCTAGCTCTTTCCTTGTGATATTCATATTCTGTGACATTTTGAATGCACATAATTCTGAGTCTCCGCATAGTTTACATTCTTTAGTTGATAAGTCATAACCAATACCAAAACAGGGGTCTGAATTAGAACCCAGTTCTGCAATATTAATAGGTTCTAAGGGATCCTGATTCTTGATATCAGGTAAAGTTTGTTTCTTCTTTGCCATAATTCCAATTTAAAATTCTTTATCTTTATAATAATATCTTATGATTTGAACATCCATCACTTCCTCTTGATACAGAGCAATATATGAATGTCCTATACCATTTATAAATAGTTCCCTGATAGACAGAAGAATGGGTGGTACTTCTATTTCAGAAGTATATATCTGAACTTTGATTACTAACCCAGATTGAAAATGAATCATAAAATAATATTGAACTTCATCAGGCTTATCCCTGGATTTTTTGATAGGAGATATATATTCTATTCCTATGCCATTGAATATATGTTCTGGAGGTATTACAGAACAATTGAATAATGATTTGATTTTTTGTAGAATCTTCATTGTTTATGATTATTAATGGTTAATGCCTCTTAACGTAACATGTAATATACCTTTCCTCCTACGGAGAAAAAGTATATACTCATAGTCAGAAATTATTATCCTTGAAAAGGCTATGTCTAGGGTACTTATCCCAGAGCTTACTTAACCGGATAACTTTAAGCCCTTGATCTTGATAATACTTTCTTCTATGATTTCCATGCCTACTTAAATAATTCCCGGGATAATGTAAATCATCTAGGTAAACTTTGGATTTGGATTCATCCTTTCTTACCAATCGTCCTAAGAACTGAATTGATTTTTCTTGAGAATCCATACTGGCAGTATTCAACAAATATCTGAGCTTAGGGAAGTTTTTACCTCGAGCAATAATTGTAGTTGATACCAGGATATCTATTTTACCTTCCCTAAAATCTTTCATTATCCGTTGTCTTAATTTAGTATGAGTATTAACATGAACACAGGCAATATTATATTTATTATCTAGCTTCTTTTTAAAGAATTTGCATAGATTTTCACAGTGTGCAATATGCTTACATACTACGAGAGCAGGATATCTACCTTGATTAAGGTTCCATTTCAACCTATCTAATGCCATGGTCCAGGCAATCTTATTATTGGTAATGGAATCATCATATATTTCATTATAGGACATACAATCTGATTCCCAATTACCAAACCAAGGTTTACCTTCTACTGTTTTTACAATTGTCTTTGTTGAATACCCTTTCTTAATCGAGTCCTTAAGTTTAAACTCTGCTATTACATCGCCAAAGAAACAACGCAAATTCATATTCTTAACTTTATCTTTGGCAAGCTTACTCATATAAATGGTACCAGATAATCCGATTCTAACTCGAGTATTAAATAACCTAGTGATCACATTCTGATATTGCTTACTACCTCCTTGGTCAGCTTCATCGATTAATACCATATCAATCTTAGCAAGTTCATTCTGATAATATTTCATATTCCGAGAAATAGATTGAACCATACCAATGGTAAAATTACTCCAGTTTAAAACTTTACCTTGAACAAAGGTAATATCTTCTCCCGGTAGATATTGCTTAAATTCATCTCTAGCTTGATTTAACCAATCGGAGTCATTAGTTATAAGCAAAGTCTTTAATTGCTTCTTATATGATAAATATAAGGCAGACATAATCAGAGTTTTACCTGCATTTACTGTATAATCTAATACCCCAATCTGAAAAGGTGTTTCACCTAGTTTATTAGATAAGATTGCCTTAACAGCTTTCTCTTGTTCGGGTCTTAATTTATACTTACCTATCTGAGTTACAACTTTACTGACTTTAGGTAAAGGTTGTCTCATATCTACTATGATAGGCTTAATTCCAAGTTCAATACATCCTTTATATACTGAAGGAAGTAAGCCTATCTTAAATTGACCAGTCTTGGTTATATACTTTATTTTGCCATCCCAGTTTTGCATACCCCGTTGCCTAGTACGGAGGTAAAAGGCATTGGGGTGTCTGATAGCAAATTCGTTATATAACTTAATTGCATATTTTAGAGGTATATCTAATTCTGCAACGTTACAATTACGAATTATGATTTTCATATGATTACTGTTACTGATTTACATTTCTTAGGTTCGTCATCGGAATCTTCATATTCTTTCAGAGCTTTCTTTAAAAGAGAAATGTGATATTCTTCATCAGCAATGAATTTCTGGATAAGATAGGTAACTGGAATATAATCACTTCTCTTTATATACTCTTCTTTTTTATTCAGAGAATCGAATACTTTATAATATTCTTCTAGAGTTTCTTTTTCTGCTTGTAATGATAATCTTAGAGCAGATTCTGCTGAGGTACCAAGATCTATTAGGGGATGTACAGTTAACTGATTATTTCCTGGTATATCCGTATCCATTACATCGGAAGCCTTTAATAAGAAGTCTCCCAGTTTATCATAATGTACCATTTCTACTAATCCGATACCCAGCATCAATTCCCCTATTTCTCCAAATCTAGCCTGATGCTGAGTATACATAAGGATTGAGGTTAATTCTGAATATCGAGTATTTTTATATAAATCATACAAGGGCAAGATTATTTCCTTGGGCCATTTCTGAACCATAGAAATATCTGGGTATTCTACTTTGCTATCGGAATAATCCAAAGCATTTACAGTAGCTTCTGCCATCTCCTCTAAACGATTTTTAAAAGCTTTCATAATTTATTAATTTTTGACCAGAGGCTTCCCTCTACTTTAGGTTCCTCTGATTGTGAATGATTCTTATGTTTAAATAGGTATTTATTATACCTTTCGATAGCCTTGTCATTATACATCTGACTAGGTTCAGGTAAACCATTACACCAAGCAAGAGATTCGAATTGAGCATCTATAAATTGGGTGGGATCCCATCCTTTCTCAGATAAGAATTTATCTAGCCTTACAAAGTGTATATACTTATCTGGTTGATTAACGAATGATTCATATATGCCAGTAACATCAGCTACTCTCTTTATAAAGTAATCATGTATAGCTTTAGCATTACCAGAATCCTCTTCCATTTCCAAAGTAGCAGAATATAAATCTGATATCTTTTCTGACATAACCGATAACCTGTTTAAAAGATTATTGTAATTACCATCCATTTTCTTGATACCAAGTTCGATGTATTTGATAAAACCTTCCCGGGTATCTAATTGGAAATCTTCACAGAATTGATTACATAGCTCTGCTATCTTTTTACATACTGCCCAATTTCTTGGTTCTGTTTCTCTTATTTTTCTAACTCCTCTATGCTTTAGTTTTATACGAGTTGCATATATAATATCAGCAACTAAAGCAGCATCTCCCTTAGATGCTAGTAAAATGTTAGAAACTTTCTTAGTTGTCTTATTGTTTGTAACAACTACAACTCTAGTATTTATTGCTTCCTTACGAGCAATAACAAAGAAAGCATCAATCGGAAAATTATATACCTCTAACTGAGATAGGATTTTTTCGAATTGATGCTTAGTTATATGGATAGATGGATCCCTCATACTCTCTTTTTTCTAAGTTTACCGCACTTCTTACATTTTAATAGGATTTTCCAACCATCAATATATTCAACTCTATATATTACCTCCCAATCATGGAGGCATAAGTATTTAGCTTTTATAGCTTCTAATAATTGTTTCATATCTTTCTAATATTAATTTATATAATATAATAGGAAATCCTTAATCCAAGGAGTTTCTGAGTCTGATAAATCTAGATACTACTTTAGGTGATAATCTAACTTTTCTACCAATCTCTTTATAGGTATAACCTAAAGAAAATAATCTATGTATTCTCCTTTGTTTTCTAGGATTATTACTTAGTAATGATCTTGGGCTATTTAAACCTGAACCATAGGGTGGCATACTATGTTTACCATTAATAATGGAATCATTCACATTATCTTTTTGAGTACCCCATCTAAGATTATTTACAGTATTATGGGTACCTATATCATCTAGATGTCTTACTATAGGATAACTATTAGGATTAGGTATATAGGCTAAAGCTACTAATCGATGAACTCCCTTACTACGAAAACCAGTAGGAGTTCTTAATCTTATTTGCTCATGACCAGTTTTAGTAATAGCGGTATATCTTAACTTCCAAGGTCCCCCTTTTAGAAGAGCCACCCTGAATTAAACAACTATACACCTTACCATCTCGTGTAACATGATATCCTGGGTATCCTGGAATATTCTCTTTCATAGGCTATTTTTTAATTTTACTAAATCTTGATAAGATTGGTACCGAGTATTATATATTAACTTAAGTACTTCTTTACGACCTAGGTCGTTACAATCTTTATCTTCAGGAAGTTGTATAACCTTGACCTTTTTATAAGCGACCAATTTGAAAGCCAGATTGATTGAATATTTGATGGCATCGGGATCCAGGAGTAATATAAATCTATTAACTGGAGATTTGATAAGCTGGTTAACTTGGTAAGCACTGATTGCCTTACCCATGGTGGCAATAGCCCTGTCTCCCATAGTAAGTGCATTGATTGCTCCTTCACAGATAAATATCGAACTATACATGTCGAGGGCATCTTGATTGAAGATAATAAATTCCTTTCCAAGTCCTGTAATATCTTTATTTGGATTATTGTATCTTGGACCTTGTCCAATAACATTTCTGGCATTATAATACCTGAGCGTCCCTTTATAATAATAGGGTATAATGAGGTACCCAAAAAAAGGCCCCTCTGTGGCAACATATCCGATACCATGTTTTGATAATTCTTCGATAGTGAACCCACGGCTCGACATGTAACTTCTAATGCTTCTTGCAACTTGTGATGTTCCTTGATTAATGAGTTTAAACCCATCTGGAAGATAAACGGGCTTAGCATCGGATAATTCAATCTTCTCTTCTGAGAAAGCTTTGTCTGTAAAGTTTCTATTGTCTAGAAATTTTAAAAGTTCTGCATAAGTATCAAATCCTTCAACATCCATTACTAGTTGAGCAGGATTCATATGATAATTGCATCTAAAACAATTGGTACGGTACATAGAAAGATTAATTCCCATCTTATGTTCCCTATGACAGAAGGGGCATACTGGTAATTTCATCCAACCATGTTTATATTGATAAGCGCCCAAGCTCTTAATAAAATAATTGTAGAGCTTGGTTTTAAATTCATTAGTGATCTTACTCATGGTTAAAATGGTAATGGGTCATCGTATTCGGCATATCTTTTCTTTAGCCTACGTAATTTATCTAGGTCTTCGCATTTCAGTACCATTTGCTCAAATAAAGTAACTACCTGTGACCTGAGTGAAAGTAATTCTTTATGTTCTTCATAGGATTCCTTTGAAAGGAAAAGTTCCCATCCTCCCCATTTAGCAGATCTCCCATCTTCAGAGAAGAACTCCCTTAAACTTATATTAACTCCAGTAAGTTTTATATACTTGGGACCCACTGAATATACTTCTGCATATTGTGGAGTACATCTTGAATCTGAAGGTACTAAGTAAACCTTCTGACCTTTTTGAATTCCTTCTAATCTCTTAATCATAATCTTAATGTTTTAGGTTTATATATCTCCTTGTTTCTTATTATACTTATCTTCGTTAGCATCAGGATTCCCTTTCTTCTTAAGAGATTCCTCAAGCTTTTCACCATATATTTCATCGTACTGTTTACGTTGTTCTTTAGTAAACTCTACACATCTTTGTCTTTCAACATCGCATTTGAATAATGCTCTACCACTAGGTAAACCATCTCTTTGTACTACTAATTCACAACGAAGTATATCATCTTTTTCTTCTTGTTCAGTAGAGTTAAGACCAACTATTGTATGAGCATTACGAACAATTGCAATAGAACCCGAGATATCATTTTCATCATATCTAGTAGTCCTATGTTTCTTACCCTCTCTGGTAATATGATGAGCAGTCCATACAATATCTAAATCCATTTCTTCTGCTAGATTCTGAATATCTATATATACATTCGATATACGGTCAAAGTCCTCTTTATCCCTAGCAATTGAAGCAAGCTTTCCTGCATAATCCACCATCAGTACTTTAATATTGATGCCCTGGTTTCTTAACTTGATTATAAGTTCCCTTATATAATTGCAATCTGTAATCATTGCAGGAACTCTTTCAACTACTAGTTCAACTCCAAATCTTGCAAGTTTACGAAGATGTTTAGCTTCGAGTTTATCATATTCACCTGAATATAATTCCTTCTTAGTTTTATTGATAGAGGATTGAATAAATCGGTCCATGATTTGTTCTTTACCATTTTCGGTATCTATGTATAAAACTGATTTCTTCATTCTTAAGTATCCTCTTGCCAAGTTTACCATGAAGAAAGTTTTCTTAGCTTTAGGTTTATCGAGAATAACACTTACCGAATGTTCTGGGTAACCTCCAGCATTGGTAATAGCATTAAGTTGTCTAAATGGACAAGGTATTACAGATGGTTCTGCTTGACGTTTGAATTGTCTTTCTGTAATATCCCTTATCATAAAGATAGGTTCATCATCTTTCTTAGGTTTTGAGTTTTGAAGTATCTTTTCTATTTTCCTTGAATAGGTTTCGTATTGTTCGAAGTTATCCAAATCAAAAGAATCATTCAAGTTCTTCATCTCTACATAGGTAGAGAATTGATATATCTTTTCTCGAATGTATTCGGAATCATTCAAGGGATTTGAATATAGGTCATCGATTATTTTATGGATATTGGGTATATCATCCTTAGTAACCAGGTCAACGTAATTTTTAGATTCAAGCAATTCTTTTATAACTTCTTTAAGGATATTCTTAGAAGGCATCCTGTTTTTCTTTTTGAAGAACTTAAATATGCCCTCGGCAATTAAAGAATGCTCAATCAGAACTAGGTAACTTGGTTTAATCTTTTTGATTATTAAGCCTCCCTCTTTATCCTTTAAGAGATACCTTAGGATTTCTAATTGAAAGCTGGTGTCAAATTCAAACTTGGTATTATCTTTTTTCATATTGCAATATAATTAAGTATAATCATATAGATTTCTATAGTCTCGGTTAGAGTTGTACATATAGACTCTCATCCTAGTACTCACTAATCCTCAGCTTCTAGGTGAACTTTATTAATATATTATTTTATATTTGATTTATTATACTTATATTTGCATATCATTTTAAACATAGACTTATGAAGATAAAGGAAAATGGCAACAACGGGTCAGAGATACATAGGTTGAAGCCTATGCAAGAAAATTATGATAAGGAAACTTTTGATAGGATGTATAAAATCTGTAAACCAGTTATCAGACGTCTTACTAAGCAAATTGATAATAGGAGGTTTAATGTTACACCAGATATCATAAGTTCTTATTTCTGGGATAAGATGTTATTTGTCTTTAATAAATATTACGGTACTTGTGAAGAAGAACATTTAAAAGCAAGGATACTAGCTTCTCTCAGTACCTTTAAGAATCATTTATTAAGAACTGCTTATGGAGAGGGAGCAGAATATCATCAGAATCTTTACCAATTAGAAGATTTATTCGATAATGATAAAGAACTAGAAGATGATACAGAAGAAGAGAAAGCTAAAGGAGAAATGCTTGATATGTTATATAAATATATGAAGAAGAACCTATCTCCCGATGCTTATTTGATCTTCGAGATATTGCTTAGTCCTCCTCCCTATATTAAAGAGAGAATCAAGGATGGTTCTCGTATCACTAACATTTTATTAGTAGAGTTTTTTGATATGCCTAGAACTAAATCTTCGGTAAGATATATCTCAGAACTTAAAGAAGATATAAGATATTGGGAAGAGAAAGCTAAAGAAGACTTACATTACTAACATAAAAAAAGGGAACCCAGTGCATGAGGTTCCCTTTCCAGTGTAACTTATTTCCCAATAAGAATTCCACTTGTGTGTTGGACGAAAGCGATTAGCTGTTCTTTAAATATATAAATATAAAAGCCCTAATAATTTTAAAAGTTTATATAGAATTATAGTTTAATGATATAAGCTAGTACGAAATAAGGAGGTCTATTCTCATGAGGATTACCTCCTCCGGTTACTTGAGTATCTGCT
>ERZ779645.1004-NODE-1004-length-14274-cov-2.807933_pt1 | contig 14274 bp, 10 predicted proteins | sample MGYA00511103_ERZ779645 | MGnify/ENA primary metagenome ERZ779645 (study PRJEB29588, sample SAMEA2158521) | human gut metagenome | biome: human gut; feature: human-associated habitat; material: faeces | place: Denmark | collected 2008/2010 ...
AACTCACTAAAAAATGCATGGCAATCTCTGATTTCATTCGCTTGCGGAAATTAGGAATGAAAAAGATATTGAGTTTTAGGAAGATGTATCTCGTCGGTGCTCTTCTTATGGGAATTTCTTGGACATCTTGCTCTGACGATAACGGAGTTGCACTTCCTATTGAACTGACCAATGTGACCACCATTGCTGATATGAATACCACCATTGAAGAAGCTGCTTTGGGGGATTTTATAGCTGTTCATGGAACCGGTTTGGATGTTCATAATATCGATTCTATTTTGATTGATGACATTAAGCTGGATATGCAAGAGGTATATACAGAAGATGATATTCTGTTTATAAAGATACCGGTAAAGCTGGCAACCAAGAAAACCGATAAAATAAGTATTTATAATACGGCCGGTTGTTTTGAAATTCCTTTTAAAACGGTAGCGCCCAATTTAAAGCTTTCCCGCATGTTCAATGAATATACGGCACCGGGTGATACGATTATGATTTATGGAGATTTCTTCAACCTCTATGAAATAGATTCGCTCAATGCTGTTGTCGATTTCAATGGAAAGGTATCTCCGGTCATTAAATCGGCTAATAATTATCTGACTGCTAAAGTACCGGTTGATGTAGATAAGAACATAAAAATTAAAGTGAAAGGGGTGAAGTATAATGTTGAGGCGGTATGCCCCGGACGTTACTACGATTGTGATTTTATGATTATGGACTTTGACGAATATTTGCCCAGTTCTATGACAAATGTGGTGACTGATGAGAAAGATCCACAACGGTTGAGCGGTAACTTCTTGAGAATAGATGATAAATCTGAATATAGCTCTTGGTGGTATATTGCAGAAAGAGGCGATATACCTTATACTGATGATATGTTAGGACTTGAATCATGTAAGAATTATGTGGTGAAATGTGAATTCCGCACATCCAATCAATTCATCAAGGACAGAATAAGGTTCTGTAATTATCTTTATTGGGCTGCTCCCACATGCGATTGGGTTGCTACAGACTTTAATATACAGAACTTCAACCGTTGGGAGACAATTACGTTGCCGTTTAATGTATATTTGTCAGAGGATTATCCGGACTACCATCCAGGTTCGTACACAAGCTTCAATATGCGTTTGGAGATAGATCCTGAGATAGCCCGTAATTTTGCATTCGATAATATTCGTATTTGTAGAAAAGGCGATTGATTGATGTGGTAATTGATCATTACGGATAATGGCCGCTTTTGGGGATTCGCGAATTGTGTTCCGAAGTGAACCCTATTCAGTCGTATACTGATTATAGCCCCTCTCAGAGTGTGCCCTGGAGGGGCTTTTTAAAAACATCGCATGCTGGTAGGGATTATTTACAATAAATTGGATCTTGCAGGCGAGTATAATCTCACTTGATTTTACAAAAAACACAAAGAAATGAAAATTAAAAAATGTGCAGCACTTATGGCTGCAATGTTGATGGGCGCTTGGAGCTTGCAGTCTTGCGACAACGGGCCTACTAAAGAAGTGTGGCTGGATGAATTCGGTCAAGATTCCTGTTATGTTCAGGACTGGGGAATGCTTGAAGTCAACCGTTCCGTAGTACATACTCCGCTTACAGTGAATGGAGTTGTTTATGAACGTGGACTTGGTGCCCATTCCATCAGCCGCCTGCTGTACGATTTGGATAGAAAGGCCGTTTCGATCTCCGGTTTGGCAGGAGCTGATGACAAGAACTTGTTTGCAGGCAAACTTCAGTTCAAGATTCTCGGTGACAAGAAGGAACTCTGGAAGAGTGGAGTGATGCAGAAAGGAGACCCAGTAAAAGAGTTTAATGTAAACCTGAAAGGGGTGGACAAAGTGCTGCTATTGGTAGAAGAATGTGGTGACGGCATTATGTACGACCATGCCGACTGGCTCAATGTGAAGATAACGACTCGTGGCGATGTGAAACCTGTTCCTGCGTGGGCAAAACCGGTGGCAAAGGAGAAGTATATCCTTACGCCTCCTGCTCCCGAAAGTCCGGTCATCAACAATCCGCTGGTCTATGGCGCACGTCCGGGTAATCCGTTCCTATGGTCTGTGATGGCTACCGGCAACCGCCCCATGAAGTTTGAGGCCGAAGGGCTTCCGGCTGGTGTGAAATTGGATGCTGTTACCGGTCGCATTACGGGTAAAGCCACAGTAGAGGGAGAGTATAAGGTAACGCTCAAAGCCACCAATGACAAAGGTACGGCCCAGAAAGAGGTAACTGTTAAAATAGGAGATGCCATAGCCTTGACTCCTTCTATGGGATGGAACAGTTGGAACTGTTGGGGGCTTTCTGTGAACGACGAGAAAGTGCGTGACGCAGCCCGCATGATGAACGAAAAACTGCATGCCTACGGATGGGAATACGTGAATATAGATGATGGTTGGGAAGCTGCGTCGCGTACCAAGCAGGGCGAGATACTTTCAAACGATAAATTCCCCGATTTCAAGGCATTGACAGACTATATTCATGGATTGGGCTTGAAGTTCGGTATTTATTCCTCACCGGGACATATCACTTGTGGCGGACATGTGGGCAGCTACCAGCACGAAGAAATTGATGCCAAGACATGGGAACGCTGGGGAGTGGATTATTTGAAATATGACTATTGCGGATATTTGGAGATAGAAAAAGATTCGGAAGAGAAGACTATTCAGGAACCCTATATCGTGATGCGCAAGGCATTGGATAAGGTGAACCGTGACATTGTTTACTGTGTGGGTTATGGCGCTCCCAATGTGTGGAACTGGGCACCGGAAGCAGGAGGAAACCAATGGCGCACTACTCGCGACATCACGGACGAATGGAATGTTGTGACAGCTATAGGTACTTTCCAGGATGTTTGTGCGGATGCTACGGCTCCGGGCAGAAACAATGACCCCGACATGCTGGTTGTTGGCAAGCTTGGTCAAGGCTGGGGAAGCAAAGTGCACGATTCATATCTTACGGCAGACGAACAGTACTCTCATATTTCTTTGTGGTGCCTTCTTTCTTCTCCTTTGCTCATAGGTTGCGACATGGCAAATATGGACGATTTTACGCTGAATCTGCTGACCAACAACGAAGTGATAGCAGTCAGCCAAGACCCCATGGTGGCTCCCGCCAAGAAGATGATGGTAGAGAACGGCCAAGTATGGAGTAAAAAACTGTACGACGGTTCTTATGCGGTGGGCTTCTTCCATGTAGACCCTTATTTCATTCTTTGGGATCAGGAGGATGCTGAAGCTATGCAGATGAGAGAGTATGCTTTTGATTTTGATTTGAAACAGCTTGGCATTGAAGGAAAAGCAATGGTTCGTGACTTGTGGCGACAGAAAGACTTGGGAGAGGTGAACGGCATCTTCCGGACGGAAGTTCCCTATCACGGTGTCACCTTCGTGAAGATTACTCCTGCAAAATAGCAAACTATAAAATAGAGAGACGAATGAAAAAGTTAATTTTATCTTTGTTTTTTTTATCGGCTTTCACACTTCGGGGCTCTGCACAGTTGCAGGGCCTGGAAGTAGTGAAGGTACCGGAAGCACAGCAGCCTTATTCGGGCGAATATATTTATATCCCCGATGTGGAAGGATATAAAACTCTGAAGTGTGATTTTCATACCCACACCATCTTCTCCGATGGAGATATAAAACCTGAAAATCGGGTGTGGGAAGCTGCTATTCGCGGGCTGGATGTGATAGCCATTACCGACCATATAGAATATCGCCCCAATAAAGACTATATCAAGGCCGACCATAACGAATCTTACAAAAGGGCAAAGACTGTAGAGAAAGCTTCCAATCTGATAGTAATTCAGGGAGCCGAGATAACCCGTTCCAAGCCGATAGGGCACATCAATGCTCTCTTCTTGACGGATGCCAATGCGCTGGACGTGGAAGATCCTCTGAGAGCTGTTGACAACGCTTTGGAGCAAGGGGCCTTCATTATGTGGAATCATCCGGGGTGGCCTAACGACACAAGCACTTTATATAATGTCCATAAAGATTTGATTAAGCAAAAAAAGATACATGGAATAGAGGTGGTGAACGGCTTTGAGTACTATCCGAAAGCTTTTAATTACTGTAAGGAATACGGCCTGACATATATGGGAAATACCGATATACATGGCGTTTATAAGCAAACGTATCGTACGGACAAACAAAGTGGACCGATGACGATTGTATTTGCCAAAGAACGTTCTCAGGAAGGAGTGAAAGAAGCTCTCCTTGCCGGGCGTTCGGTAGTGAAGTTCGGGGATATACTGATAGGCTCTGAGAAGAACCTGCTATCTCTGGTCAAGGCGTGCCTCTCTTATGAAGTGAAGGAGGTGAAAGGCAATCAGGCTCTGGTGAAAGTGACGAACAAGTCGACATTGAACTTTGAAATTCTACTGGACAACAAGGCTGGTACTATCCTTGGCAATGCTACAGTAGAGATTAAGGTAAGGCTGGATGATAAAGTAAAGTTTACTACTACACACATCACGGATGATAGCCGGTTGGTGATTGATATAGCATCATTGCGATAGTGGTTTTATAAGACCGATAATCTGATATTTAAGGAACCATTGATTTTGTGTTTTATAATAACTGAAGTTTCTCAAATTTTTCAGATTGTTGATGAACTGTTGTATCTTAATGCTCTCTCTCGGAGGAAGAGCGTTGAGATTGTTTTGAAAGCGCAAAGGTAACTTGCGAAACTTGAAATATTTAATTATTCCTTGAAAAACAATTGTATTATGAAAAACAGATTTTTATGTTTATTATTTGTAGTTTGCACTGTCATTTCTGCCCGTGCAAACAGTACCGATTCTTTGGCTTTGACTCCTCCTATGGGGTGGAATAGTTGGAATTGCTTCAGTTGTAACATTAATGAAAAACAGATTCGTGAGATTGCAGACTTGATGGTGTCTACCGGCATGAAGGATGCAGGATATGAGTATCTCAATATAGATGATTGTTGGCAGGTAGGCCGGGATAATGAAGGAAACATTCTGGTTGATGAAAAGAATTTTCCTTCCGGCATCAAGGCTTTGGCAGATTACATACACTCCAAAGGACTTAAATTCGGTATTTATTCATGTGCGGGAACGCTGACTTGTGCCGGACGACCGGGAAGCCGTGGCTATCAGTTTCAGGATGCACGCACTTATGCGGAATGGGGAGTGGATTATTTGAAGTATGACTGGTGTTTTGATGAAGGCCAGAATCCTCAAGCTGCCTACAAAACAATGAGTGATGCCCTGAAGGCTTCCGGGCGTCCTATCGTATTCTCTATTTGCGAGTGGGGAAACAGCCAGCCTTGGACATGGGCAAAAGGCATCGGACATCTTTGGAGGACTACCGGTGACATTATCAATGCTTTTAAAGGTATTAATTATTGGGGAGGATGCGGTGTCGTAGAAATCATTGACAAGAATGCCGACTTGCACAAATACGCCGGACCGGGACATTGGAACGACCCGGACATGCTTCAGGTGGGTAATGGTGTGCTGACGATGGAAGAGAATCGCTCTCATTTCACGATGTGGTGTATGCTTGCTGCCCCTTTGCTCGCGGGTAATGATATTCGTAAAATGGACAAGGAGACACTTGGAATTTTGACAAATAAAGAAGTGATTGCAGTAAATCAGGACAAGCTTGGCAAACAAGGTGGACGATACATGAAAGTGGGTGAGCATGAAATTTGGGTGAAGCAGTTGTCCAATGGTGAAGCCGCAGTATGTTTCTTTAACCGCGATGAACAACCCTGGAATGTGGAAACCGTTTTGCAGAAAGAAAACCTCTCTTTTGCAGATGTCCGCTTCTGGGAGAAAGAATACAAAGTACGCGACTTATGGAAACATAAGGACATCGGAAGTACCAAGGATAAGATGCAGTTTGATATTCCTGCACACGGTGTCGTGTTGCTGAAGTTGACTCCTAAACAGTAATGATAGATTTAGAAACCATTAATAAAAAAATATGAAGAACATGCATTATGCATCTGTGAAGTGGATTTGCTTTCTGCTTTTCGTGGTAGTAGGAAAGGTGGCGATGGCCGAAGGTATCACTTCGCCTGATGGAAATCTCCGTCTTGAGTTTACCGTAAATGCTTTGGGAGAGCCGGTCTATCAGTTGTTTTACAAAGAGAAAGCCGTGGTTAATCCATCGAAACTGGGCTTGGAATTGGTGGGTGACCCGGGCTTGATGAATGGTTTTACACTTGTGGAAGCCGGGGCTTCAACTTTCGATGAAACATGGAAACCTGTGTGGGGAGAAGTGTCGCAGATACGGAATCATTACAATGAGCTGGCTGTGACGTTGGACCAGAAGGAGCAGAACCGCCATATCGTTATCCGTTTCCGTCTTTACGATGACGGTTTGGGATTCCGTTATGAGTTTCCTTTACAAAGAACTCTGCACTATTTTACGGTAAAAGAGGAGTATACCCAGTTTGCCATGACCGGAGACCATACCGCTTTCTGGATTCCCGGTGACTATGACACGCAGGAGTATGACTATACAGAGTCCCGTTTGTCCGAAATTCGCGGTTTAATGGATAAGGCGGTGACGGTGAATGCTTCCCAGTTCGTTTTCTCGCCCACGGGTGTGCAAACCTCCTTGCAGATGAGGACGGACGATGGTCTATACATCAACTTGCATGAAGCGGCTTTGGTGGACTATTCTTGTATGCATCTCAATCTGGATGAAAAGAACTTGGTTTTTGAATCGTGGTTGACCCCGGATGTTTTGGGAAACAAGGCATATATGCAAGCTCCCGGGAAGACTCCGTGGCGTACCATCATGGTGAGCGATGACGCCCGTGATATGCTTGCCTCCAAACTTACCTTGAACCTGAACGAACCTTGTGCCTATGAAGATGTTTCGTGGATTAAACCGGTGAAGTATGTAGGCGTATGGTGGGAGATGATTACCGGTCAGAAGTCGTGGAGTTATACAGATGAACTGATTGCCATGCGTTTTGGAGAAAACGACTATACGAAAATCAAGCCGAACGGTCGGCATGGAGCCACTAATGAAAGAGTGAAACGCTATATAGATTTTGCCGCCGAACATGGTTTCGACCAAGTATTGGTAGAAGGCTGGAATGAAGGATGGGAAAGCTGGGGTGGAAGTTCGCGCGATTTTGTGTTCGACTTTGTGACTGCCTATCCCGACTTTGACGTAAAGATGCTGAATGCCTATGCACACAGTAAAGGGGTCAGGCTGATGATGCATCATGAGTCTTCTGCTTCGGTACGCAATTATGAACGTCATCTGGACAAAGCCTATCAGTTTATGGCGGATAATGGCTATAACTCTGTAAAGAGTGGTTATGTGGGCGATATAATTCCTCGCGGAGAACATCACTATGGACAATGGATGAACAATCATTACCTCTATGCCATACAAAAAGCTGCCGAATATAAGATTTGTGTGAATGCGCACGAGGCAGTACGTCCTACAGGTTTGTGCCGCACCTATCCCAACTTGATTGGCAATGAATCAGCCCGTGGCACGGAATTCGAGCCTTATGACGGCAACAAGCCTTCCCACACTACTGTGCTCCCCTTCACTCGCTTGATAGGTGGTCCGATGGATTATACCCCGGGCATCTTTGACATTTATCTGAATTTTATGAATCATGACAATCACGGGCAGATTCATTCCACGCTGGCAAAGCAACTGGCATTATACGTCACCCTCTACAGCCCACTGCAGATGGCTGCCGATTTGCCGGAGAATTATGAACCCCATTTGGATGCTTTCCAGTTCATCAAGGACGTAGCAGTAGACTGGGACGACAGTAAGTACCTTGAAGCGGAGCCGGGAGACTATATTACCGTGGCCCGTAAAGCCAAGGGTACGGAGAATTGGTTTGTGGGAGGCATCACCGATGAGCATGCACGCACTTCAGCTTTTGTTCTCGACTTCCTGGAGCCGGGCAAGCAGTACATAGCCACGCTTTATGCCGATGCCAAAGATGCTGATTTTGAAAAAAATGCTACCGCTTATCAGATTAAGAAGGGCATCGTGACGAGCAAGAACAAGATGAATGTGAAGCTGGCACGTAGCGGTGGATTTGCCTTGAGCCTGATAGAAGCTACACCGGAAAATATGGAAGGAGTGAAGAAATGGAAATAAGTTGATTGTTAGATACCATTTTTTATCATTGCTAAAACAAGAATGCCTCTGAAAACACTGAAACAGAAGATACTGTTAGTCCTCTTGCTATTTTGGCGCGAAAGGTGAATCATAAAGGAACGCTTTTTGTCGAGTTGCCATCCTCTGTTTGATGTGACGGGCACTTTCAATAATCCGGGACCGCTGGGCGGGTATCTTGTTGTGGGACTGGTTGTTGCTGTTTTATTGTATGCTTTCTCTTTTGAAAAGGAATACATGTTCTATCAGGCGGATTATTTCAGAAATCATCCTCAATTCGCTTTTCTGGATGTAGCTGACAACGTGACTTATCCCTATAATGAACTGTTGCATATTGCAGTGGAAACCGGAATGTGCGGGCTTGTATTGTTCCTGCTGGTGGTGTCACCGTTTGTCTTTTCTGATGAAAGGACATTGAAAGCCGCATTGGCTGCTTGGCTGATATTCGCCATGTTTTCATATCCGGTCAATGTGGTACCACTTATGATGGACTTTGCATTGTTCATAGAATTGCGTCGTGGCAAAACAGTGTCTGTTCTGGATATAAACAGAATTTTTTGTGGAATTGCTGTTGTTCCTCTTATGGGGTTATTGGCGGTGTGTGGCCATGTAATGTTGTTTTTAATGTGAAAAAAGAGTTGTACTTCGTTGGGTTCTACTTTAAACATGCGATTTTTATTCCACTCCATGCATCATCTTCTGTAATTTCTTTGAAAGCAGGAAGAGGATAAGCGATGCCGTGGCAGACATGACGACGAACACCATGAAGAAATCGTACATTGTCTCGATGCGATAACCCAGCAGCGTCTTTACCTTTCCGGCTTCGGGGTAGAGCCCGCTCAGCGTGCCTGCAAACTTATTGGCAGTGGCGGTGGAGAGGTACCATATCCCCATCATCAGCGAGGCGAAGCGGATGGGCGTGAGCTTGTTCACCATGGAGAGTCCGATGGGCGAGAGGCAGATTTCGCCCATGGTATGGATGAAGTAGAGCCCCGTCAGCCAAATGAGACTCACCTTGATGCCCGGCTGAACATCTTTCACCCCAAAGCAGATGACGAGATAGCCCAGTGAAAGCAGTAGCAGGCCGATGGCTTGCTTGGTGGGCGAGGCGGGCTCCATGCCCCGTTTGCCCAGGGCGCCCCATACGCCCGGCATGATGGCGGCAAGTATCACCACAAAGAAGGGGTTGAAGGACTGAATCCAGGAGGCGGGCATTTCCCACCCCAGGATGACGCGGTCGGTCTGCTCGGAGGCGAAAAGCGTGAGCGAGGCGCCTGCCTGCTCGTAGGCCGCCCAGAAGAAAATGACGAAGAAGGCGATGATGTAGATGACGAAGATGCGGTCGCGCTCCGTCTTGGTGAGTGAGCCTTCCAGCAGGATGCTGACGGGAAACACGATGCAGGCGGTGAAGATGCCGATGCTTATCCCATCGCTCCCGAAACACCAGTAGAAGAAACCGGCAAGCGCGATGGCAAGCAGGGCGAGCAGCAGGTAGTTGCGCATGGGCCGTCCGTTGGCGTGGGCACTCTTCCGGGCGGTGTTGTCTGCCTGGGGCCGCTCCTTGCGGGCGTCGGGGATAATGCCGAGGGGCTTGCCATCGGGGCCGATGAGGTACTTGTTTTTCTGGGTTTCGAAGAGGACGACCGTCAGCACGGTGACGATGGCGGCAATGAGGAAGCCCCATCGGAAGTCGTGAGGGTTGCCCGTCTCGCCAAAATAGCCGCAGACCAGCGGGGCGAGGAAGGAACCCACGTTGACACCCATATAGAAGATGGTGTAGGCGGAATCCAGCCGTTTGTCACCCGGCTCGTAGAGCTGCCCCACCAGGGAGGAGACGGTGGGCTTGAAGCAGCCGTTGCCCAATATAAGGAAAGTCAGTCCGCCGTACATCAGCCAATGCGAAAGCTCACGCGCCTCCAGCATCGAGGCACTGGCAAACATCAGGAACTGGCCGACTGCCATCATCATGGCCCCCCAGAAGACGGAACGGCGGATGCCCCAGTATTTGTCGGCGATGTAGCCGCCGATTAAGGGTGTCAGGTACACCAGTCCGGTGTAGCTGCCGTAGATGGAGGCGGCGTGCTCCTTGTCGAAAAGGAGTGCCTGGGTGAGGAACAGAATGAAGATGGCACGCATGCCGTAGTAGCTGAAACGCTCTGCCGTGCTGGTGGCGAAGATAAGGTAAAGACCTTTCGGGTGTCGGGATGTACTCATTGAATATGCTTTTATTGTTTTGGCTTTTATTATATGTTGAGGGTACAAAATTAGTCATTATTTTGCGTAAGTTAATGGGTATAATTAGAAACTTGCCGACAAGCCTGCGGGAACTTGCCGACAAGCTTGTGCAAACTTATCCGTAAGCCTACGCAAACTTAAAACAGAATTTCTGTTTCTGTAAATAAAGCTTTTGTTTATAGAAATAGAGCTTTTGTTTCTAAGAATAAAGGCTTTGTTCTAAGAATCCTTTGCATTGAAGACAACTTTTCCTTACGGAGCAGATATTTTTTCCCGGGGGGCAAAGCAACTTGATAAAAAACGTCTTCTCTTTGTACAGTTGAAATCAAAGCCCTATCTTTGCTCTACGATTTTAAGATAATCCTATTATGAAGATATTTCCTACTACAAGCATCAAGCAACTGGATGCAGATACCATAGAGAATGAACCGATTGCCCCCATCGACTTGATGGAACGTGCCTCACGCGCATTGGCCCGTGCCATTGCCGAGCGTTGGGAGCCGGACACGCCGCTCACCGTTTTTGCCGGACCGGGGAACAACGGTGGCGATGCGCTTGCCCTGGCGCGACTGCTGGCCGGGAAGGGCTACCGGCTCGAGGTGTATCTCTTCAATACGAAAGGGACGCTTTCGCCGGACTGCGAGACGAACAAGGAGCGGCTGGCCGACGTGCCGGGTGTGGACTTCCACGAAGTGACCACCCAGTTTGTACCTCCCGTGCTGACGGCAGACCATGTGGTGATAGACGGTCTCTTCGGCAGCGGTTTGAACAAGGCTCTGAGCGGCGGGGGTGAAGTACATCAACGCTTCGCCCGCCACGGTGGTGTCCATCGATATCCCATCGGGACTGATGGGTGAGGACAATACCTACAACGTACATACGAATATCGTCCGTGCCCATCTGACGCTGAGCCTGCAATTGCCGAAACTGGCATTTCTCTTTGCCGAGAACGAGCCGTATGTGGGCGAATGGCAGTTACTGGACATCGGACTCAGCGAGGATGTCATCCATGACATGGAAACGGACTTCTGCCTGCTGGAGCATGAAGATGTGTCTGCCCTGCTGAAGCCGCGCAGCCGGTTTGCCCATAAGGGGAACTTCGGCCGTGCACTGCTGATAGCCGGTTCGCAGGGAATGGCGGGAGCTTCGGTGCTGGCTGCGCGTGCTTGTCTGCGTTCGGGGGTGGGGCTGCTGACGGTGCATGTGCCGTTCTGCAACAACTTCATTGTGCAGACTTCCGTGCCCGAAGCCATGACGGAGCTGGACATCAGCGACACCTGCTTTGCCGCCGCTACTGATACGGACGATTACCAGGCCGTGGCGATAGGTCCGGGACTGGGAAAGGCGGCAGAGACCGAGGCGGCTCTGCTGGAGCAGATAGAGATATGCCAGACTCCGATGGTGGTGGATGCTGATGCCCTGAACTTGCTGGGCGAGAAGCGTAACTATATAGGGCGTCTGCCCAAAGGGAGTATTCTGACTCCGCACCCCAAGGAACTGGAGCGTCTTGTAGGCAAATGCCAGAATTCGTACGACCGCCTGATGAAGGCTCGCGAGCTGGCGAAGAGCGCCGGAGTGCATATCATCTTGAAAGGCGCTTATTCTGCCATTGTCACTCCTGCCGGGAAATGTTTTTTCAACCCTACCGGCAATCCGGGTATGGCAACGGGAGGCAGCGGTGATGTGCTGACGGGAGTGGTGCTTGCCTTGCTTGCCCAAGGCTATGAGCCGGAGAAGGCTGCCTGCCTGGCCACGTATGTGCACGGACTGGCGGGAGATGTTGCCTGCAAGAAGCAGGGGGCAGTGGGGATGACGGTGGGGGATATAGTTGCCTGCCTGCCGCTAGCGTGGAAGATGCTGGAAGAATAAGGAGAGAAGTGTAATTTGGATGGCTTGTCATGTCAACAGAAATAAGATATTTTGAAAACAGAAAAGATTGGCGGAAGTGGCTGGCTGACAATTTTGATACTGCCGATGGAGTCTGGTTTGTGTTTCCTACTAAATCTTCAAGCGAGAAAAGTATTGTATATAATGACGCTGTTGAAGAGGCCCTTTGTTTCGGGTGGATTGACAGCACGATAAAGTCACTTGACAAAGAACATAAAATTCAGCGTTTCACGCCCAGGAATCCTAAAAGTACCTATTTGCAAGCCAACAAAGAAAGGTTGAAATGGTTGCTGGAGCATAAAATGATACATCTTGAATTTGAGGATAAAATACGAACTGTCTTGTCGGTTCCTTTTGTTTTTCCAAATGATATAATCGACAGATTGAAAGAGGATGAAAGAATATGGAAGAATTATCAGAGTTTCTCTGACCCCTATAAACGTATCCGAATCGCATACATTGAAGCGGCGAGGAAACGACCGGAAGAATTTGAAAGGCGATTAAATAACTTTATCTGTAAAACGAAAGAGAACAAAATAATAATAGGGTTTGGCGGGATTGAAAAATACTATTAACGCTAATTCTTTTCCGCTTATTTCTCTCTTGTCGTAATGTGGAAGCATCCTTGCTTCAACTCGTACTTGATGTAGCATTTATCGGCTTTCCGCAGGTCACGGAGCACTTCCGAAAGAACCAGTTTTAAGGTATCTGCGCTGACATCCTGCAAAGGACGTCCATCCTCGTCTTCTATTTTCTGAAAGCGCTTCCAACTGACATCGAATGTCGTTCCGTAAAAATGTGCCGAGTTTGGAGAAGCATTGCCGTTACGGCGGCGCAGGCGTTTTACGTCGTCTTGGGTGCGGAGTACGGAAGTCACAATTATCTTGTTTGGATTCAGCCCCTTGGCGGTCAGTGAATCAAGGAAGTTGTGTCCGATGGTGTCCAGCAGGCTGGCGGCGCCCGGAATGAGATAAGGGATGGAATGCGTCAGTGAATCCACGGCATAGAGCTCGTTTGTCGTGATAGGTTGCAGTTGCTCTCTCATCTTTTCTGCTTCCTCGCGGGATGAAAGTACACGTATGCCGATGGCTTGGGCTACATTGAGATGTTTCTCATTCAAGTCTCCGAACGAGCGCTTGTAGCTGACAACACCCCGAATGTTGCGCGGTTCGTTCAACTTGAGCGACATGTCTTTCTTCTTGCAGCCGGCAAAGGTGAATGTTGCGGCAGCTGCGACAATTATCAGTATAGGTAGGATTCTGGAAGAATATCTCATCTTATAAATGTACTATGTCTGTGAAAAATCTGCGTTAATCTGTGTAATCTGTGGTGAAAACCTTGCAAAGATAATTCAAACCTTCTTAAGTTTGCACTATCTTTGCACACAAAAAAGACCGTGCAACGATATTTTATATACCTGGCTTATGATGGCACCGCTTATCACGGCTGGCAAATCCAGCCGAATGGAGCGAGTGTGCAGGAGTGTTTGATGAAGGCGCTGAGTACCTTGCTGCGTCGCGAGGTGGAAGTCGTGGGAGCGGGGCGTACCGATGCCGGGGTGCATGCCTCACTGATGGTAGCTCACTTTGACAGTGATTCTCCTCTGGACACTGTTTTTATGACGGATAAGCTGAATCGTCTGCTTCCTCCCGATATTTCCGTATACCGCTTGCGGGCCGTGAAGCCCGATGCACATGCCCGCTTTGATGCTACGGCGCGGATGTATAAGTATTACGTCACTACTGCCAAGATGCCTTTCAATCGTCAATACCGTTGCCGTCTGTTCCAAACACCGGACTTTGAACGGATGAATGAGGCTGCCCAAACCTTGTTTGACTATACGGACTTTACCAGCTTCAGCAAACTTCATACGGATGTCAAAACCAATAATTGCAAGATTATGCATGCCGCCTGGACCCGGGTAGACGATGTGACCTGGGTGTTCACCATCCAGGCCGACCGGTTCCTGCGGAACATGGTACGCGCCATTGTCGGTACATTGCTCGAAGTGGGT
>ERZ779645.1045-NODE-1045-length-13754-cov-1.554201_pt1 | contig 13754 bp, 10 predicted proteins | sample MGYA00511103_ERZ779645 | MGnify/ENA primary metagenome ERZ779645 (study PRJEB29588, sample SAMEA2158521) | human gut metagenome | biome: human gut; feature: human-associated habitat; material: faeces | place: Denmark | collected 2008/2010 ...
TGCAGGACAGAAGGCTGATAACTGGTATCTTCGTCAGAACCCTAAGGTATTAGAACTTCCATTTAAGGAAGGTGTAGGCAGAGCTGACAGAGATAATGCAATTGATCTTTACATTGGTGATGAATATATGGATATTCTTGAAGATGGAGCATGGGAGAGAGTATTTACAGAGAAGCCAGAAGCGTTTACTAAGGAAGAAAAGAGAGTATGGCTTGATGGCAACACAAATGTTGCACTCGGTTCAGATGCGTTCTTCCCATTTGGCGATAATATTGAGAGAGCATATAAGAGCGGTGTTAAGTATATTGCACAGCCAGGTGGTTCAATAAGAGATGATAATGTTATTGAAACCTGCAACAAGAGAGGCATTGCAATGTGCTTTACAGGAATGAGATTATTCCACCACTAATTAAAAGTATTTTTGATAAAAGATATCCGCGATATAAAATGAGCAATTAATTATTTTCTGGAATTAGTTTATTCCATTTTCTGGAATATTTAATAAAAATTTAAAGAGTATATAATTGGTACTTTATTTTTTCAATTTAATGTGATAAAATACTAAAGATTAAAAGAGGTGACAGCTGTCATTGAAGTTGTCATCTCTATTTTTTTGATGATTTATTGTATTATATCGTCTGGCAATAATTCATCAATGATTTTTATACTTTTAGGAGGTTTTTTATGAAAGACGAGCAGTTTAAGCCGTATATACCTGCGGATAAGATTACTCCAGAATTCACAGTAACATCTGTTATTATGGGTATGCTTCTTGCTGTAGTATTCGGTGCTGCTAATGCTTACCTTGGTTTAAGGGTAGGTATGACTGTTTCAGCATCAATCCCAGCAGCCGTTATTTCTATGGGTGTTATACGTGTCATCATGAAAAAAGATTCTATCCTTGAGAGCAATATGGTTCAGACAATTGGCTCTGCGGGTGAATCATTAGCAGCAGGTGCTATTTTTACATTGCCTGTATTATTCTTATGGGCTAAAGATGGAATTATGGATTCTCCATCACTTCTTACAATAATGTTAATATCTCTTTGCGGTGGTATTCTTGGTGTTCTCTTTATGGTTCCACTTAGAAATGCACTTATCGTTAAAGAACACGGAACACTTCCTTATCCAGAAGGAACAGCTTGTGCTGAAGTATTACTTGCTGGTGAAGAAGGTGGAGCAAGTGCCAAGTCTGTATTTGCAGGTATGGGATTTGCAGCATTATTTAAGTTCATTACTGATGGAATTAAGGTTATTCCTGGTGTTATTACAGCACCTATTAAGTCGCTTAAGACAGAACTTTCAGCAGAAGTATATCCGGCATTACTTGGTGTAGGTTACATATGTGGACCTAAGATTGCATCATATATGTTTGCTGGTGGTATATTAGGCTGGTTCGTACTTATTCCGGCTATTGTAACATTTGGTGGTTCAACAATACTTTATCCAGGTACAATCTCTATTGCTGATTTATATGCAACAAAGGGAGCAAGTGCAATCTGGAGTAATTACATCAAATATATCGGTGCTGGTGCTGTTGCAACAGGTGGTATTATAAGTCTTATTAAGTCATTACCACTTATTGTAAAAACATTCTCAGATGCTATCAAGGGAATGAAAGGTGATAAGAACACAGGTAAGCTTCGTACAGAACAGGATATTGATATGAAGGCTATTGCAATTGGTATTGTTGTTGTTACAATTGCTATCTGGCTTATTCCAGATATTCCTGTTACAATTCTTGGTGCTATTCTTATAGTAATATTTGGTTTCTTCTTCGCAACAGTATCTTCTCGTATGGTTGGTATTGTAGGAAGCAGTAACAACCCTGTATCAGGTATGGCTATTGCTACACTTTTATTTGCTACATTATGCCTTAAGGTTACAGGTGATGTAGGTGTTCATGGTATGAAGGGTGCTATCGGTATCGGTTCTGTAATCTGTATTATCGCAGCTATGGCTGGTGATACATCACAGGATTTAAAGACTGGTTATATCCTTGGTGCTACACCTAAGAAGCAGCAGATTGGTGAACTTTTAGGTGCAGTTATTGCAGCATTAACAATCGGTGGCGTTCTTGTTCTTCTTGACAGTGCATGGGGCTTTGGTACAACAGAACTTGCAGCTCCTCAGGCTACTCTTATGAAGACAATCGTAGAAGGTGTTATGCAAGGAAATCTTCCTTGGGCACTTGTGTTCATCGGTGTATTTATTGCATTAGTAATTGAAATACTTGGTATTTCAGTTCTTCCAGTAGCAATTGGTTTATACCTTCCATTAGAGCTTTCAGCAACAATTATGATTGGTGGACTTATCCGTCACTTTGTTGACAAGAAGTCTAAAGATAAGGATAAGGACAACGAAGCAAGTGGTGGAATTCTTTTCTGCTCAGGACTTATTGCTGGTGAAGGTCTTGTAGGTATTCTTCTTGCTATATTTGCAGTAGTTGGACTTGCAGATCCAATTGATTTATCAGGAAGCATTTCACTTGGAACAATCGGTTCTGTTGTGTTAATGGTTATTATGGTTCTTTTAATATTAAAGAATGCAGTATGGACTAAGAGCAAAGAAAAGTAGAGTGTGAACGAATATGAAGACAAAATCTAAGAAGGCAAAGGCAGAAAGTGCTAATTACCTTGATTATGTGCCAATGCATAATGAGGATAAATATCCTTTTCAAACAGACGATAATGGTGCAGTAACAATAATGGTTGAGAATAAAGGTGTGTTTAATAAAATAGCACAGGTTGTATTCAAAAAGCCAAGAATATCAAAGATTCATCTTGATGAAATGGGTAATTTCATATGGCCATATATAGATGGTGCAAGAACGATATATGATATATCTGAGCTTGTGCACGAGCATTTTGGTGATAAAGCTGAGCCTTTGTATAAAAGACTTGTACAATATTTTAAGACACTTGAAAGTTATGGTTTTATAACATTCAATAAGTAAATACTTAGTTTAGATAAAAGGGCGTAGCAGCGGATAGCTGTTACGTCTTTTTTTAGTGCTTTTATCGTGTATAAGCATATATCTTTTATCAGTTTTACTGGAATATTACAAAATTTACCGAAAAACTTTACAACTGTCTTGTCAGCTGTAAAGTTTTGTAGTATACTTTGTGAAATTATAACGATTTCTGGAGGAATACATATGTCTATCGTAAGCGATATTGAAAAGTTAAAGAAAGAGAAGAACGCAGTAATACTTGCACATTATTATGTTGATGAAGATGTTCAGGACGTTGCAGATTATATAGGTGACTCGTTTTATTTAAGCAAGGTGGCTACTAAGGTGAGTCAGGACAGAATTATATTTGCTGGTGTTGAATTTATGGGAGAAAGTGCGAAAATCCTTAATCCTAAGAAAAGAGTGTTTATGCCGGATATGAATGCAGACTGTCCTATGGCACATATGGCTGACAAAGATGAGATACTTGCTTTAAGAGAAAAGTATGATGACATTGCGGTTGTCTGTTATATTAATTCAACTGCTGAATTAAAGAAATATTCAGATGTATGTGTAACATCATCTAATGCAGTTAAGATTGTTAAAAATCTTCCTAATAAAAATATATTTTTTATACCAGATAGAAATCTTGGAAGCTATGTTGCGAAACAATGTCCGGATAAGAATTTTATATTTAATAATGGCTGCTGCCCAAGACACGTTGTCATTACTAAAGACATGGTGTTAAAGGCTAAAGAATTACACCCAGAGGCTAGATTTGCAGCCCATCCTGAATGTACAGAAGATGTACTGGCACTTGCAGATTATGTTGGAAGCACGTCAGGAATTATTGATTATGTTGTTGATACTGATGCAGATGAATATATTATCGGAACAGTTGATGGTGTGTTCAATGAGATAAGAAAGAAGGCACCAGACAAGAAGCTTTATACAGTTAAGCCTGACCAGGTATGCGTGAATATGAAAAAAGTTACGCTGGATAAGGTGTTAGATGTTCTTGAAAATGATACTAATGAGGTATTCGTTGATGAAGAACTTGCACAGTGTGCATTAAAGCCGCTTAATAAAATGCTTGAGCTGGCAGCAAAATAATATGATTAATATTAAAATACATTGCAGATAAATGGTATATAACAAACTGGTATAATTAAAGAAATGGAGTAAAATTATGGAAACAGATGTATTAATAGTAGGCTGCGGCTGTTCAGGTCTTTATTGTGTACTCAATCTTCCGAGAGATAAGCGAATTCTTATGATAACAAGCAGTGATGCAGAAAGCAGTGATTCATATCTTGCACAGGGGGGAATGTGTATGTTAAAGGATGATAGTGATTATGACAGTTATTTTGAGGATACACTTAAAGCAGGACATTATGAGAATGATAAGAAATCAGTAGAGATAATGATTCGTTCGTCAAGAGATGTTGTCAAGGATTTAATTGAGACAGGTGCTGATTTTAAGAAAGATGAGCAGGGCAATCTTGCATACACTAAAGAGGGAGCACACAGCAGTAACAGAATAATATTCCATGAGGACGTTACAGGAAAAGAGATAACAAGTCATCTGCTTGAAAGAGTAAGGGAGCTTCCTAATGTAACATTATTAGAGAATACAAGGATGTTAGACATTATAAGCTATAATAATGAATGTGTTGGTGCAGTTATAAGAAAATCAGATAACAGCCTTATGACAGTTAAGGCAGATGTCACTGTTCTTGCAACAGGCGGAATAGGTGGTCTTTATAGACATTCAACTAATTTCAGACATCTTACAGGCGACTCGATTGCAATTGCTGTTAAGCATAATGTTGAATTAAAGGATATTAACTATGTCCAGATTCATCCAACAACATTTTATTCTAAAGATGAGAAGGACAGAAGCTTTCTTATATCTGAGTCAGTAAGAGGCGAGGGTGCAAAGCTTTATGACAAGAATGGCGACAGATTTGTTAATGAACTTCTGCCAAGGGATTTACTTACACAGGCTATATATGAGCAGATGAAAAAGGACGGAACAGATTACGTCTGGGAAGATTTAAGGACGATTCCAGAAGCTGAGCTGAAATCGCATTTTCCTAATATAGTTGAGCATTGCAGACAGCAGGGTTATGATGTCACTAAAGAATGTATACCGGTTGTACCAGCACAGCATTATTTTATGGGTGGCATAAAGGTTGATTATGAGAGCAGGACATCTATGGACAGATTATATGCAGTAGGTGAAACAGCCTGCAATGGTGTTCACGGAAGAAACAGGCTTGCGAGCAATTCACTTCTTGAAAGCCTTGTATTTGCCAAGAGAGCAGCTCATAATATGATAGATAGCGAATTAGCTGATAAACTTAATGCATCGGCCGATGCCTATGTTGCTAATATGAAGCTTACGGATTATGAAGATGAAAATGCCTTGAATGAATTATATGCAAAACTTGTAAAAGATAAAATAGATGAAGCAGATGCAGGAAAGCAGACAGCATAAAAAGAAAAATATGGTATAATATGACTACTTCGTAGTCACTTAGAAGTTTCTTCGAAACTTCGGATGTGTTGAAGAACAACGCAAAAATATGGTATAATCAGGAGAATAAATATGTTTGATAATGTTACTTTAAAATTAAATGCAGATCCATTAATAATCAGTGCGTTAAAGGAAGATATAACAAGTGAAGATGTGTCGACTAACAGTGTTATGCCAGAACCTAAGAAGGGCGAGGTACAGCTTATATGCAAGCAGGATGGAATCATATGCGGACTTCCGATATTTGCAAGGGTATTCACACTTCTTGATGAGAATACAGTTGTTGATTTAAAAGTAAAAGATGGAGATAAAGTTACTAAGGGAGAGCTTCTTGCAGTTGTAACAGGTGACATAAAAGTGTTATTATGTGGGGAGAGAACAGCACTTAATTACTTACAGAGAATGAGTGGAATTGCTACATATACTAATGAAGTTGCCCAGTGTCTTGAAGGGACAGGTATTAAGCTTCTGGATACAAGAAAGACAACACCTAATAACAGATTGTTTGAGAAGTATGCTGTAAGAGTTGGTGGTGGCAATAACCACAGATACAATCTTACAGATGGTGTGCTTCTAAAGGATAATCATATAGGAGCGGCTGGCGGAGTAGCTAAGGCTGTTAGAATGGCAAAGGAATATGCACCATTTGTAAGAAAAATAGAAATTGAGGTTGAGAATCTTGATATGGTCCGTGAGGCTGGTGAAGCCGGAGCAGATATAATTATGCTTGATAATATGTCACACGATACTATGAAAGAAGCTCTTAATATAATTGACGGTAGGGCAGAGGTTGAAATATCTGGTAATATTACCAAAGAGAACCTTGAAAAGTTATCAGGACTTTCTGTTGATTATGTATCAAGCGGAGCACTTACACATTCAGCACCGATTATGGATATATCATTAAAAAATCTTCACCCAATTGAATAGATGAAAATGGAGAGATAGTATGAACGGAGAACAAAGACGTGAAAAAATAATAGATATTCTTAATAGTAGTAGTAAGCCTGTTTCGGGAGTTGCACTTGCCAGTATGCTTAATGTGAGCAGACAGGTAATTGTTCAAGATATAGCACTTATAAGAGCTTCTGATAATGAAATATCATCAACTAACAGGGGATATGTTATCCGTAAGAAGAATGAACATACAAGAATATTTAAGGTCGTTCATACAGAAGCAGATGTAGAAGCAGAGCTTAACAGTATTGTTGATATGGGTGGCTGGGTTAAAGATGTGTTCGTATATCACAAAGTATACGGAGTTATTAAGGCAGATCTTAATCTGCACTCAAGGCGTGATATTAAAGATTATATGGCAGAGATTGGAAATGGAAAGTCTAATCTGTTAATGAATGTCACATCAGGGTATCATTATCATACAGTGATAGCACCTGATGAGGACACGTTGGACATTATTCAGGAGAAGCTTGACAAGCTTGGTTTTCTTGCAAGATTACAGGAGTATGAACCTGTTGATTTCTGGAGCAGTAAAGCGTAAAATGTGAATTAGATACTTATTGATGAGTATTATAAGTAACGCAGACTGTATAATGATTAAGGTTATGTGGTTATGGAGGATATATGGTTAAACTTATTGCACTGGATTTGGACAGAACAACACTTACATCGGACGGACACTTATCGGAGGCTAACAAAAGAGCTTTAAGCGGGGCAATTAAAAGAGGTGTCCATGTATGTATTGCCAGCGGCAGGGCATTTGATACTCTTCCAGAGGAAGTGCTTAATGTACAGGGAATAGAGTATGCAATAACAAGCAATGGTGCAAGTGTATACAGGATTGCAGATAGAAAATGTATTAAGTCATATATACTAAAACCACAGTCTGTTGATAATGTTCTGTCGGTATGTAAGCAGTACCCTGTTACTTATGAGGCATTTATAAGAGGGTGTGCATATGCGGCAAAGGAGTATATTGACAATCCTGTAAAGTACGGTGCAACAGAAAATGCGATACAATATGTGCGTTCCACAAGAATATTAAAAGAGGATATTATACAATTCATTAATGAGCATAGAAGTGAACTTGATTGTATGGATGTTGTCCTTGATGATGACATTTTAAAGCGTAAGATTATTGATGAACTTTATGAGTCTGACAAGGATATATATATTACAAGCTCAGTAAAACAGCTTATAGAAATATCATATAAAGATGCTGGAAAGAGGTCAGGAGTACAATATCTTGCAGGACTTCTTGGCATAGACAGGAAAGATATTGCGGCATTTGGCGATGCGGATAATGATATTGATATGATACAATTCGCAGGCTACGGTGTTGTTATGGGTAATGCAACAGAACATTTAAAGAGCATTGCTGATTATGTGACTAAAAGCAATGATGAAGATGGTGTGGCATATGCTATAGAGAATATATTGTTGAATTAAAAAAGTTATGCTGATTTATGTGAATATTTAAATGCCTGTATTTTAATATATCTGTCGAACTATATATATTATATATGCTATATATGATATATAGCATACAAAGTGTACATAGGAATATATTGTTATATGTCAATGACTATATTAAAAGTGTTGGTGATATGAAATTGATATATATATCAAACATAAGTTGATAAATATCATAAAAATGTGTAATATATAATATTGGCTGTGGCCGTAATGATATGTGAATGTATAAGCGCATTATAGCATTGTATATAATTATATAATACATAGAAGTTATATGAGAATATGCGCAGAAATGAGGATGAAATGGATAATCAGAAATTAGCAGATTTATTATTTCCGGAAGTAGTTAATACTCCTGAATATTATGAAGAGAAATTCCCATATAGAAAGCTTCCTAATAAGGCAGAAGTTACACGTATGGCACCAAGTCCAACAGGATTTATTCATCTGGGCAATCTCTATAGTGCACTTGCTGATGAGAGAATTGCACACAGAAATGGTGGTGTATTTTATCTTAGAATAGAAGATACAGATGAGAAAAGAAAAGTTGATGGTGCAGTAGAAACAATTATTAATGTATTAAGATATTTTGATATTGAATTTGATGAGGGTGCTGGCTTTGATGATACAGATCCAAGAAATGCTTATGGACCATATTTCCAGAGACAGAGAGTTGAAATATATCATACATATGCTAAGAGCCTTGTAGAAAGAGGACTTGCTTACCCATGCTTTTGTACAGAGGAGGAGCTTGATAAGGTAAGGGCAAAGCAGGAAGAAGATAAGGTTCTTACAGGTTATTATGGAGAATATGCGACTTGTCGTAACCTCTCTTATGAAGAGATAGAAGCTAATATTAAGGCTGGTAAGCCATATGTATTAAGACTTCGTTCACAGGGAAGCCCTGATAAGGAGATTACATTTGTTGATGCAATCAAGGGAGAGATTAAGCTTCCAGAGAATATACACGACATTGTGCTTTTAAAGAAAGATGGTATTCCAACATACCATTTTGCACATGCAATTGATGACCATCTTATGAGAACAACTACAGTTGTAAGAGGTGGTGAGTGGCTTGCATCAGCTCCTATACATTATGAGTTATTCCATTTATTGGGCTTTAAGATGCCGGCTTACGCACATACAGCACATCTTATGAAGTTTGATGAGGAGACAGGAGGCAAGAGAAAGTTATCTAAGAGAAAAGACCCAGAGCTTTCACTTGATTATTATAGGAAGGACGGATACCATCCATATACAATGAAGGTATATCTTCTTACGCTTCTTAATTCTAACTTTGAAGAGTGGCACGAGAAGTTCCCGGACAAGGATATCAATGAGTTCCCATTCTCAGTAGAGAAGATGAACCAGTCAGGTGCACTCTTTGATAAGGATAAGCTTCATAATATATGTAAGAATGAATTATCTAAGCTTTCAGAAGAAGAACTTTACGATTTCCTTTATGACTGGGCTAAGGAGAATGAACCAGAAAATGTAGAGAAATGGTTCGGCGATAGAGAAAAGATGTTACAAATTCTCCGCCTTTATATGGGTGTCGGTGCTAAGAGAAGAAGAAAAGATTTAATGTATGCAAAGCAGATATTTGAACTTATCTCTTATTTCTTTGACGGTGAGTCAGCAGAGGAAATGGACGAATTCAAGCTTGATGAAGATATGGTAAGTAAGATACTAAAGAGTTATCTTGCAAAGTATGACCATAATGATGATAATTCAGTATGGTTTAACAAGCTTAAGGAGATAGCAGATGAGCACGGCTTTGCTTCAGATATGAAGGCTTACAAGGCTAATCCAGAGAATTTCAAGGGAAATGTATCTGATATAGCTGAAGCTGTAAGGATTGCAGTTACAGGACGTGCCAATACACCTGACCTTTGGACAATAGTTCATATTATGGGTGAGGAGCAGATGACAGAAAGAATTAAGAAGCATATTAAGTAATTGTGCATAAGCAGTTTAATAAACTGGGGAATTGATATACAAAAAGAATATTATACAAGTAGATTAATATACCAAAGAATTAATATGTTGACAGAACAATATGCAGGAATGGAGATTAATATGTCTAGAGAAGATGAAGGACTTAAGCAGTTAGGCAATAAGACGAAGTATAGTATGGATTATGCACCAGGAGTGCTTGAAACATTTGAGAACAAACATCCGGACAATGATTATTTTGTAAAATTTAATTGTCCTGAGTTTACAAGTCTTTGTCCTATAACAGGCCAGCCTGATTTTGCAACAATATATATATCATATATTCCTGATAAGCTTATGGTTGAATCAAAGTCACTTAAATTATATCTGTTCAGTTTCAGAAATCATGGTGATTTCCATGAGGACTGTGTGAATATAATTATGAAGGATTTAATCAGGCTTATGCAGCCAAGATATATAGAAGTGTGGGGCAAGTTCACTCCACGAGAATATCAATTGACCCATATTGCAATTATGGCAAGGAAGGAACTGCATTTGAGGATATGGCAAAGCAGAGACTTTTATGGCACGATATGAATCCTGAAAAGGTTGATAACAGATGATGTAAAGCTGGAAGTATATGCTTAATATAGCGCAATTTTATTTAATTAATAAGTCTGCGTAATATTGGCATATACTTCCAGCTTGTTTCTTAATTATGTGTTTATTTCAAGTTGCTTCAAAATGTATAAATTTGGGATTATTAACCTGCGATTTTAAAGATAATTTAACAATATTTAACAAATTTTAGTAAAACTTAATAAATGGATTGATATTGTAAATACATAGTGATAATATATATTTAAATATTTAAGATACGATCAATTGAATATTTAATGTGTAGAAGAACGGAGGAATAATATGAGCAAGGAACACACAGAGAAAAATGCTGCAGTCGAGGGGTTCAAAAATAAACAACTGACCTATAAGATTTCAGTAGCAGTGGGTATATTATTAGTTGCCTGCCTTACGGTTATGATTGCAATTAGTGCAACAATTGCAGCTAAGTTTATGAATAGTAGTATAAGTGGTGAGTTTGATGGAATTGCACAGCAGAATGGTGTATCAGTACAGGAGGTACTTGATAGAGCCTCAGATGTTGCTAATATTCTTCAGAATTATATTACGGAACGTTATGATGATTATGCTAAGACCGGATATACTGGAGAGACAGTTAAGAGTGAAGTATATGATGTACAGTTACAGAAGATGAACAAAGAGATTGAGCAGTTTATGATCAGCGTAGCCAATACATCTGTAACATCAAGTGAAAGCATTGCAGGTGTTGGTGTATTTTTTGAGCCTAATGCTTTTGACCCTGCTATTAAAGATTATACAATCTATGTAAGTGAATCAGATGCACAGAGTGGAAAGGTACAAAGCTATGGTGAGTATTCAAGCTATGGTTCAAAGGACTATTACAAGAATGCAGCAGCTTCACAGCAGAGCAGCTTTACAAGTCCATATAAGGATCAGGGCATCAATATGGTAAGTGCCTCTTTTCCAATTGTATATCATGGTAAGACACAGGGTGTAATTCTTGTAGATATTAATGTTGATACATTCAGCGGACTCCGTTCAACAGACGATAAGTACAATACAATGTATGTAGATGTACTTATGGGTGATGGTACATTTGTATATGACAGCGAATCAGATGAATATGTTGGAAAGAAGTTAAGCGATGTTTTACCAGCTAAAGAATATGCCAAGATACAAAAGGGCATTGATACAGGAAGCAGTTTCAGTGTAACAACTAAGAAGGATGATGGTTCTAAGGTTGAAAGATATTATGCACCTATTAAAGCTGTTAATCAGACCTGGTGGGCAGCAAGTGCATTAAATAAGACAGATCTTGAGCGTAATACGATTATTCTTGTAGTGTTTATGATTGTTATTTCGATTATAACTTTAGTAATTATAATTGTTATCAGCAATAAGCTTATTAAGAAGTACATTAAGCCTATAGATGATGTAGTTGCAGTAGCGGACCAGCTTGCGATGGGAGATTTCTCAGTTAATATTAAGAAGAATTATAATGATGAAATTGGTCAGCTTGCTGAGAAGTTTGATAATATGGCGGGAAGATTAAGTGCAATAATTAAAGACCTAACACGAGGTTTAAAAGAGATGGCAGGTGGTAACTTTAATATATCACCTAATGTAGAACACATCGGTGACTTTAAGGACATTGAAGTTGCTTTAGTAAAAGTTATAACAGATCTTTCATCAACTCTTTCAGAGATTAATGGTGTTGCAGATATGGTAGCTTCCAATGCAAGCCAGCTTTCAGATGGTGCACAGGCAATTACTGAGGGTGCAACGGATCAGGCAAGTTCAGTACAGGAATTACAGAGTACAATTGCTAATGTAGCTGATCAGGTTGATATGAATGCACATAATGCTAATAAGGCTAATGAAATGGCTAAAGCTGTTGGTGACCAGATTATTGAAAGTAATAATCAGGTACAGCAGATAGTTCACGCTATGGAAGTTATCACAGAGAATTCTAAGCATATCAGCAGTATTATTAATACAATTGATGAGATTGCCTCAAGTACTAACCTTCTTGCACTTAACGCTTCGATTGAAGCTGCAAGAGCAGGTGAAGAAGGAAGAGGCTTCGCAGTTGTTGCAACACAGGTTGGTAATCTTGCAGCACAGAGTGCAGATGCAGCTAAGAGCTCTGGTGAACTTATAGTTCAGGCAATTAATGCAGTTGAAGAGGGCAAGGGAATGGTTGATGATGCAGCTGCTAAGCTTATGGAGTCAGTTGAGAAGACTAAAGAACTTGTTGAGAATATCGAGCAGATTTCAGTTGCTTCAGAACAGCAGGCTGAATCATTAAAGCAGGTATCAGAAGCAGCAAGCCAGATAGCAGCTGTAGTAGAAGAGAATACAGCTATGGCTGAGGAAAGTTCTGCAAGCAGTGAGGAACTTGCTTCACAGGCGGACAGATTAAAAGAATTAGTTAGTGCATTTAAGCTTATGAAGTAATATAAAAAGCTGCCACTTTTAGCGGATTGACCGTTAAAAGTGGCTTTTTTTATGTCCTTGCACAGTATTTTTTTGATTAATTATGTGATTAGATATTGATTTCTATGATAAATGGTTATATTATATATATAACGTAGTAATCAATACTATGTAATATGAAGATAATTACAGCACATATTAAGAAAGCGTGTGCAGAAAAGAGGATTATTATGGAAAAGATTAAGAAAAATGTATCTAACATAAAGATAAAAGACCCAGGAAGTGCAATAACACATTTTATAGCAATGCTTATGGCGTTATTTGCTGCAACACCGCTTATAATTAAGGCATTGTCAGCACCTGATACAATACATGTTATTTCACTTTCAATATTTATAGGAACAATGATTTTGCTGTATGCTGCAAGTACAACTTATCATACAGTTAATGCAACACCTGGAATTAATAAAATATTAAAGAAGTTAGACCATTGTATGATATCGGTTATGATAGCGGGTTCCTATACTCCTGTATGCTTAGTTGTCCTTCATAACAAGACAGGATATGCACTGTTAGCACTAGTATGGGGAATTGCAATAGTTGGTATTATCTTTAAATTATGCTGGGTAACCTGTCCTAAGTGGATATCATCAGTTCTTTATATTGTTATGGGCTGGGCGTGTGTATTATCATTTACACAGATAATAAATGCACTTCCAACAGCGGCATTTGCGTGGTTGTTAGCAGGTGGAATAATATATACAATAGGTGGCGTCATATATGCACTTAAGCTTAAGGTGTTTAATGCCAGCCATAAGTATTTTGGTTCTCACGAGATATTTCATCTGTTTGTTATGG
>ERZ779645.1068-NODE-1068-length-13564-cov-3.292694_pt1 | contig 13564 bp, 9 predicted proteins | sample MGYA00511103_ERZ779645 | MGnify/ENA primary metagenome ERZ779645 (study PRJEB29588, sample SAMEA2158521) | human gut metagenome | biome: human gut; feature: human-associated habitat; material: faeces | place: Denmark | collected 2008/2010 ...
CGGGCGCACAGATGCTGCTTTGCAGCAGCTGGATGCGCTGACCGAGTTTGTGAAACGTCCGCAGATCGGTGCAAAGGGCATGGTATATGCCCGTGTGGAGGCAGACGGCAATGTGAAGTCGAGCGTGGATAAATTCTATACCCAAGAAGTATTGCAGCAGATGAAAGAGGCTTTCGGTGCAAAACCGGGCGACTTGATTCTGATCCTTTCCGGCGACGATGCGATGAAGACGCGCAAACAACTTTGCGAATTGCGTCTGGAAGTGGCCGGTCAGTTGGGCTTGCGTGACAAGAACAAGTTCGCCTGCCTGTGGGTGATCGACTTCCCGCTGTTCGAGTGGAGCGAAGAAGACCAGCGCTTCTATGCAATGCACCATCCGTTTACTTCTCCCAAACCCGAAGATATTCCTTTGCTGGACAGCGATACGGGAGCCGTCCGTGCGAATGCATACGACATGGTGATCAATGGTGTCGAAGTGGGTGGCGGTTCCATCCGTATCCACGACAGCAAGTTGCAGGATAAGATGTTCCAGTTGCTGGGCTTCACCGAAGAAAAGGCACAGGAGCGTTTCGGCTTCCTGATGAATGCCTTCAAATATGGTGCGCCTCCTCACGGTGGTCTGGCTTACGGTCTGGACCGTTGGGTCTCTTTGTTTGCCGGCCTCGATTCTATCCGTGACTGTATCGCGTTCCCGAAAAACAACTCTGGTCGCGATGTCATGCTGGATGCGCCCGGACAACTGGATGATTCGCAGTTGGAAGAATTATGCCTGAAAGTAGATATTAAGGAGTAATATACCGATAGGTCGATTTGCCGGTATGCTGGTGAATGGTTCACTGGCCTATTGGCAAATTGATTTATTTATAAATTATTGATTATGTTAAGGGTTAAGGATATACTGAAAGAAATCGAACAATACGCTCCGTTGCCATTGCAGGAAAGTTTTGACAATGCAGGTGTGCAGGTAGGCGATGTGAATCAGCCGGCTACCGGTGCGCTTCTTTGCCTCGACGTCACCGAAGAGGTGGTGGACGAGGCGATAGAGATGGGGTGTAATCTGATTGTCTCTCATCATCCTTTGGCCTTTAAAGCCTTCAAATCCCTGACCGGTTCGACCTATATCGAGCGGTGCATGATGAAGGCCTGCAAGTATGACTTGGTGATCTATGCCGCCCATACCAATCTCGATAATGCGGCGGGAGGCGTGAACTTCCGTCTGGCGGAACTGATCGGGCTGGAAAATGTCCGTGTCCTGAGCCCCCAGAAAGGAGCTTTGCTGAAGCTGGTCACTTTCGTGCCGGAGGCCTATGCCGATTTGGTGAGGACGACCTTGTTCAATGCGGGAGCCGGAGCGATAGGCGGCTATGATTCCTGTAGCTTCAGCCTGCCGGGGAGCGGGACTTTCCGTGCCGGCGAAGGGACGAACCCGTTCTGTGGCGAAATAGGCGAGTTGCATGTGGAGCCGGAAATCCGTATCGAAACGATATTGCCCGCTTTCCGTAAGTCGACGGTGACGCGTGCGTTGCTTTCCGTCCATCCTTATGAAGAACCGGTATTCGATTTCTATCCATTGGATAATGCCTGGAACCAGGTCGGTTCGGGGATAGTCGGAGAGTTGCCCGAAGAAGAGAGTGAATTGGGCTTCCTGCAACGGATCAAGGAGCTGTTCCAGGTGGGGTGCGTGAAGCATTCCGCCCTGACCGGCAAGCCGATACGCGAAGTCGCTTTATGCGGGGGGAGCGGCGCTTTCCTGATCAAAGACGCAATCAGTTACGGTGCGGACGTTTTCATTACGGGGGAGGCTAAATATAATGACTTTTACGATGTGGAAGACCGGATTCTGCTGGCGGTTATTGGTCATTATGAAAGTGAAGTCTGTACAAAAGATATCTTTTATAACATAATATCGAAAAAATTCCCTACCTTTGCGGTACATTTTTCGAATGTTAATTCAAACCCGGTAAAATATTTATAGAATGGCTACAGATAAACAATCAGCTGAAAAAGAGATTACAGTTGAAGAAAAGCTTTCTACGCTGTATCAGCTTCAGACGATGATGACTGAAATTGATAAGATCAAGACACTTCGCGGCGAACTTCCCTTGGAAGTACAGGATCTGGAAGATGAGATCGCTGGTCTGGAAACACGTCTTCAGAACTATCAGTCAGAAATTAAAGATTTTGAGAATGCTGTTGTAGAACAGAAACATAAGATTACGGAGTCAACCGGTCTGATTGAAAAATATAAAGCGCAGTTGGATAACGTGCGTAACAACCGTGAGTTCGACAACTTGTCAAAAGAAATAGAATTCCAGGGACTTGAAATCGAGTTCTCTGAAAAGAAGATTCGTGAATTCGGTGAAGCGATCAACCGTAAGAAGGAAGAGATCGCCGAACTGTCCGAAAGACTGGAAGGCCGTAAGGCTGATTTGGTTCAAAAGCAGGGTGAACTGGAACAGATCATTTCCGAAACCAAGCAGGACGAAGAGAAACTGCGCGAAAAAGCAAAGAAACTGGAAGCGAATATCGAACCGCGCCTCTTGACTGCTTTCAAACGTATCCGCAAGGGGGCACGTAACGGCTTGGCTGTCGTATATGTACAGCGTGGTGCCTGCGGTGGTTGTTTCAACAAGATTCCGCCCCAGAAACAGTTGGATATCAAGTTGCGTAAGAAAGTGATCGTTTGCGAATACTGTGGTCGTATCATGATCGACCCTGAATTGGCAGGCATAGAAGAATAATCGGATGCGCGACGTTGTCCGTGCATATATAGAGAAATATCGGTTGCTTACGGAAAACCGTCCGGTTCTGGTCGGTGTAAGTGGCGGAGCAGATTCAATAGCCCTACTCACCATTTTGGTGGAGTCGGGCTATTCCTGTATTGCGGCGCATTGTAATTTTCATTTGCGGGGAGACGAATCCCTGCGTGACGAACAGTTTGTAAGGGAGTATGCCCGAAAACTGGATGTCCCTTTCCTGATGACGGACTTCGATACCCGAAAATATGCAGCCGACCGGCATCTCTCCATTGAAATGGCTGCCCGCGAGTTGCGCTATGGCTGGTTCGAAGAGCAACGGGCTGCAACCGGGGCGCAGGCTGTCGCTGTGGCTCATCATCGTGACGACAGTGTGGAAACGCTTTTGATGAATCTGGTACGTGGGACCGGCATCAGGGGAATGAGCGGGATTCGTCCGAGGAACGGTTTCGTGGTGCGCCCTTTGCTTGCCGTGAGCCGTGAGGATATCTTGGAGTGGCTTGCCGGACGCGGTTTGACGTATGTGACCGACAGTACCAACCTTTCCGATGCTTATACGCGCAATTTTATCCGCCTGCGTGTCCTTCCGCTTCTGAAGGAAATCAATCCTTCCGTGAAGGATGCGATCGCCCGTACGTCCGAACATCGGTCGGCAGCCGAAGCCGTTTATCTGCATGTGGTGGAAGAGGCGAGGAATGCCGTGGTCGAGCAAGGGGACCGCCTTTCGATTGCCGCCTTGATGCGTTACCCGTCGCCCGATGCTATTTTATACGAGTTACTCAAAACCTATGGCTTTACTCGTCCGGTGGCGGAGGATGTTTATTTGTCCCTGACGAAAGAATCGGGCAAAACCTTTTTCTCTTCTACGCACCGGTTGATAAAAGATCGGGACTATTTATTGTTATCTCCCCTTGTAAAAGAAGAGGTCCGTGAATATACACTGACCGGTGGCGAGAAAGTTTGGTCCGGTCCTGTCGAACTTTCTTTCGAGAAGATTGTTATTAAGGAAGATTTCCATATCCGGAAAGATAAAAATATCGCTTATTTCGATTACGACAAACTGACTTTTCCGCTTACCCTGCGTACATGGAAAGAAGGAGATTGGTTTATTCCTTTTGGCATGAAAGGGCGGAAGAAATTAAGCGATTATTTCTCGGATCATAAATTCAGCCGTTTAGATAAGGAACGGACGTGGCTTTTATGCAGCGGAGGCGCTGTTATCTGGATTGTAGGAGAACGTTCCGATAATCGTTTTTGCCTGGACAAAACAACTAAAAGTGTGTTAGTTGTGAATTTTTTTCCGACAAAAAGCGAGAGTAACTGAAAATATTATTACATTTGCAAAGATTTACTCCGCAGATGTGTTACTAATGATTCAAATTAGCTCAACAATCCGGTTTTCACATGAAATTATTAATTATCAAATTATAAAAGATACAATGATTGCGTTGTACGCGTGCCGTGTCCGGTCGTGTAAGTACGTCGTTTTTATTATTCACTTCGCATTATGCAAAAATATAACATTCTAGAACTAAATGAAAAACTCCTTCCTGAGTTGCAAAGTATAGCGGAAGAGTTAGGTATTAAAAAAGTAAGTTCCCTTAAGAAAGAGGAACTTGTATACAGAATTCTTGACGAACAGGCCATTTCATACGCCGGCATCCAGGCTGAAAAGGAGAAAGAAAAGGAAGCAAAGAAAGCAGAAAGGCAGACTAAGGCTAAGAAAACAAAAGCTGCGGCTCCGAAAGGCGCAAAAGCTGATGCCAAAACGAAAGTCGCTGCTCCCACCACACCCGTTGAAGCTTCGGTAGAAGAGGTCGCTCCGGAAGCTCCGGAACAGCCCGAACGTAAAAGACGGACTCGTATTGACAAGAAAGAAAAAGTGGCCGCGGCTGTTGTTCCTGTCCAGAAAAACGAAGAGGCAGCCGTTTCCAAAAGTCCGGTTTCAGCCAATGCTCCTGTATCCGAAACTCTTGTCCAGGTAGCTGATGCTACGGCCGACGTCCCTGCCGAAACGGTAAAACCGGCAGCAAAGAAAGTGGTTAAGAAGACTGACAAGCCTGTAGAGAAACCGTTGCTTCCTCCTGTTGTCGTGGAATCGGATAACGGAGAGCTTCCGGCCGAAATCGCTCCCGAAGTAACGGAAGAACCGGCTGTGGAAACTCCTGCCGCTTCGACTCCGGCAGACGAACCTAAACGTGTGGTATTCCGCCATCCGGACACCAAATCAGTTCTCGATCAACTTTTCCCATTCTCTTCCACACCTGCAAAACCGGAACCGAAAGCGCGTGAAGAACAACCTGCAGCCGCCCAGCAGCAGAACAATCCTCGCCAGAATAACAACAGACAGAACAACCAGAATAATCATAACAACCAGCGCAACAACAATAATAACAATGCTGTGCAGGAAAAACAGTATGAGTTTGACGGTATACTGACAGGTGTCGGTGTGCTGGAAATGATGCCTGACGGATATGGTTTCTTGCGTTCTTCCGATTATAACTACCTGACTTCCCCGGATGATATTTACGTATCGCAGTCGCAGATCAAGCTGTTCGGCCTGAAGACCGGCGACGTGGTGGAGGGGGCTATCCGTCCTCCGAAGGAAGGTGAAAAATATTTCCCGCTTGTCAAAGTGGACAAGATCAACGGCCGTACGCCAGAAGAAGTCCGTGACCGTGTTCCTTTCGATCATCTGACTCCGCTTTTCCCAGACGAAAAATTCATGTTGACGGCCCGCAAGTCTTCGAAAGTATATGATAATATCGCCGTACGTGTAGTAGATCTGTTCTCGCCGATCGGCAAGGGGCAGCGTGGTCTGATCGTGGCACAGCCGAAGACCGGTAAGACGATGCTGTTGAAGGATATCGCCAATGCGATCGCAGCCAACCATCCTGAAGTGTATATGATTATCCTGCTGATCGACGAACGTCCTGAGGAGGTGACCGATATGGCCCGTAGCGTAGATGCCGAAGTGATTGCTTCTACTTTCGACGAACCGGCTGAACGCCATGTGAAAATTGCCGAAATCGTATTGAATAAGGCTAAACGTATGGTGGAATGTGGACATGATGTCGTGATCCTGTTAGACTCTATCACACGTCTGGCTCGTGCTTACAATACGGTTCAGCCGGCTTCCGGTAAAGTGCTCTCCGGTGGTGTGGATGCGAACGCATTGCAGAAACCGAAACGTTTCTTCGGGGCTGCCCGTAACATCGAAAACGCCGGCAGCCTGACGATCCTGGCAACGGCATTGACTGAAACCGGTTCGAAGATGGACGATGTGATCTTTGAAGAATTCAAAGGTACGGGTAATATGGAATTGCAGTTGGATCGCAAGCTGGCAAACAAACGTGTTTATCCGGCTGTCGATATCACAGCGTCCAGCACGCGCCGCGACGACCTGTTGCAGGATGAAAACACCGTGAACCGTATGTGGATCCTGCGTAAGTACCTGGCCGATATGAACTCTATGGAGGCTATGGAATTTGTCAAGAAGCGCATGGAACAGACATTCGATAATATGGAGTTCCTGGCTTCGATGAACGGATAAGTTAGGGGATTCTCGATATTGATAAAAACGCAGATCGGGCTCGGCCTGGTCTGCGTTTTTTATATTGGATTCGAATCTCTGTTTTCTATATTTTGCAACGCTATGCACTTATAATCGTCGACCGGCATTTGTATGCCGGTCGACATATTTATAAACGTTAGCCTATGCTTCCTTCCTCGGTCTTCCTCTGCGGCGTTGGTTGTTGCCGCTGCCGGAGCGGTTGTCGCTTTTCCCTTTTCCGCCGTCTTTGCGGGGGCGTCCTCTGCCACGACGCATGTTGGAGTATTTTTCGGGCTCGTATAAAGGTGTTTCGCCGAATTTGGGATCGACCGGTATTTTATAGATTTCCTTATCCAGGAATTCTTCGATGCGTTTGAATTGGAATTGTTCTTCGGTTGAAATGAAAGTGATGGCCAGCCCTTCGCCGTTTGTTCCGCGGGCGGTACGGCCGATGCGGTGCACGTAGTCTTCCGGGTCGTGGGGAATGTCGAAATTGATAACCAGCTTGATGTCGTTGATATCGATACCGCGCGAGACGACGTCAGTGGCGACGAGGATGTCTATACGTCCGTTCTTGAACTCTTTCATCACCTCTTCACGCTGTGACTGCTCAAGGTCAGAATGCATGGCTGCGACGTTGAACTTCATCCGTTTGAGAGTGGATGCCAGCTCTTTTACTTTCATTTTCGAGGACGAAAAAATGATGACACGCTGCGGACGGCTCTTTGAGAACAAATCTTCCAATATGCGTAGTTTCTGCATGTCATAGCAGACATAGGCCGTTTGCATGATTGTTTCGGGTGGACGGGAGATGGCTATCTTGACTTCTTCCGGGTTTTTCAGGATCGTTTGGGCCAGTGTCCGGATCTTGGGAGGCATTGTGGCAGAGAACATGATGGTCTGGCAGGTTGCCGGCAGTAGTTTGTAGACCTGCATGATATCGTCATAAAATCCCATATCGAGCATCCGGTCCGCTTCATCCAGGACGAAGAAGGATACTTGCGACAGATCGACAGTGCCTAGTTTGATATGCGACAACAGACGTCCGGGGGTAGCGATCACGATATCGGCCCCCATTTCCATCCCTCGTTTTTGCTGTTCCCAGGCAATACCGTCCGTGCCTCCGTAGACGGCAACGGCGGAAACCGGGACAAAATAGGTGAAACCTTCGATCTGCTGGTCGATCTGTTGGGCCAATTCGCGTGTGGGAGCCATGATGATGGCATTGATGGCATTGGCCGGATGTAATCCTTTGCTGAGTTCATTGATCACCGGCAACACATAAGCCGCAGTCTTTCCTGTCCCTGTCTGTGCACAGGCAATAATGTCTTTCCCTTCTAAAATGACCGGAATCGTCAGTTCCTGTACTGGAGTTGTCTCCAGAAAATTCATTGCGTCAAGGCCGTCCAATACGGCCTCTTCTAAGTCCAATTCGTCAAATCTCATCTTTCATCATTAAATTCCCGGTAAAGGTAGATAATATTTGGCAATATTTGTTATATAGAACGCAGCTCTTCTTTCAAAAGAGTTATTTTTTCAAGGGAAGATTGATTTTTGTGATATTTTCCGGGGAAGATTGTGATAAAAATAAATATCTTTATACCCAAATTAGCGTTTTAAAGCATTTTGTTTATATGGGCGGCATTTATGGCGGGAAGGACATCCGGCCAATCTCACAAAAGCAAGATTCATTACATGGATTGATCAATACGATTTTGGATAAACTACCGTTAGGCGTTTTTGTAAAAGATGCAGAAGATGGTTTCAGGTATCTGTATTGGAACCGCTTCATGGAAGAAATAACCGGTATCGGTACGGAAGAAGTTGAGGGTCACAATGATTTCGAACTGAGTTTTGATGCGATCATGCCCGCAGAAGAGCGTTTAGGGCTGGATCGTGATGTCATGGAGACGGGTAGGACTATTGAATTTAGCGGGAAGATTTCTGATGCGTATGGCATCCCGAAGGATATCGAAGTCACGAAATTCCCGATTGCCTTGAGTAATGGCAAACCCCTTTTGCTGGCTTTGTGGCGTGACGTCACGGTCCGCAACAAGATGGAGAATACCTTGAGACGTTCGCAGGTACTTACTAAGATGGCCCTGCATTCCAATGATATCCGCCTCTGTTCCATATTCGTGAATCCTGACAGCAAACGGAATTATGATGATTCGGTTGTCCAGGTAAATAACTGGTTGCCGGGTAAAGAAGACGAGCTGGTCGATATTTCATGGCCTCGTTTTGCCGCGCGGGTTCATCCTGACGACAGGGAGAGACACGATGAGGCTTTTCGGAAATTATGTTCGGGAGAGATATCGGAAATGAAAATCGAGTTGCGTGTGAAATACCCGGGAATGGATCATTACCACTGGCGTGAATCGTCGGCAACCGTCTACGAACGGGATGAACGGGGAAGGGTGCTTGTGATCCTGGGATGTACGATCAACATACAGGAACGCAAAGGGCAGGAGCTGAATCTGGAAGAAGCCAAGCACAAGGCGGAGCTTGCCGATAAGATGAAGTCCAAGTATCTGGCGGATATGAGCCATGAGATCCGCACCCCGCTGAATGCGATCACCGGTTTTTCCGAATTGATGGCTTTTGCCGATTCGGATGAGGAGCGTAGGGAATATTATGAGATCATCAAGACCAATAACCTGCTGCTGATGCAACTGATAAACGATATTCTCGACCTGTCCAAGATCGAAGCCGACGCTATCAGGATCAGTTATGAACCGGTCGATATAAACGGACTGATGGATACGATATTCGCCTCTATCAAACTTCGTATGCCCGAAGGAGTGCAGTTGTTCTTGGAAAAAGGTAGCTGTACGTGCTGTTTCGGAGCCGATAGTATCCGTCTGTTGCAATTGATCAATAATCTGGCGAATAATGCGATTAAGAATACCAAGCAGGGAAGTATCACGCTGGGATATACCTGCCTGCCGGATAAATGTCTGGAATTTTATGTGAAGGATACGGGAACCGGCATTGCAAAAGATAAACTGGAGAGCCTTTTCACACGCTTCGTTAAGGTGAACGATTATGTGGAAGGTATCGGTTTGGGGCTTGCCATCTGCCAAGGGCTGGTTACGAAAATGGGTGGTTCCATGCACGTGGAATCCGAATTAGGGGTCGGTTCGACTTTCTCCTTCGTGCTGCCGTCGCATGAGGGATAAAGTGATGCATTATTTATAATATTTCTTGTATATCTTGTCGAATGTACCGTTCTTGCGTATCTGTTCCAGCCAGCTGTTCAGGCTGTCGAGCAGGATAGGGGAGTCTTTGCGGACTGCCCAGGATTGGAGTTGCGTGAAACTTATGTCTGTTTTGATATCTATTTCCGGGAGTTGCTTTTGGGAAAGGACAGCCGTCTGCTGGTCGCAAACGGCATAATCGATATCTCCTTTGGCAACCATGATGGCAAGCTGTTCCCCGGAGTATAATTCGTCTTCTATCACGTAGATCGTATCGCCGATCTCATGTCCTAAGTTTTGTAGCCTGAGCTGGGCGGGAGAATCTTTTGGGATATATAGGGTCTTACCGGCCAGATCGAGTTGGTTGCGGATGGGCTTGAGTCCGTTATTGGCCGCTTCCGTCCGTTGTATCAGGACTTGCTTGTCGAGGACGATCGGTTCGGTGAACAGATATTTCTCTTTGATCTCGCTGGTGATCGGGATATTGCGGGCAACGGCATCGCAATTGTTCTCTTCAAGCATATCGAAGCTTTCGGCCAGGCTCATCTCCAAAAATATCTGTATTTCCAGACCTGATAATTGGGCGATAGCCTGGCTCAGTTCATATTGGAAACCTTCTATCGTGTCACCTGCCACATAATACCCCGATTGATTGTATTCGGTCACCAGCCGCAGGATTCCTTCTTCTTTGATCTCCGGATAATCGCGTGGGAAGACTTCAGCCTTCGGCATGGTTTTCAGGCGCCATAACATGATCATGGTTGCTACGGCGATTATCAGCAGCCCGGTGTAGACTCCTATCAGTTTCCTCGATTTCATAAGATCAGTTGTTGAATGTGACAGCCACGCCCATTTTCAGGACGAACGGATCCAGCGGATAGTGCGCCAGCGAGAAATAGTTCGGATTGACGAACTTGGAACCCAGGTTATAACCCATCACAAAGAAACGAGCCTGTTTCAGGTGGAAGTTGACGTAGGCATTGACAAGCGGGAAATTGCCGACTTTCACTTCGTCCTGTACCTGGAACTGCTGTGTGGCCGGTTCGTAATACGGGGCGTAGTAAGAAGTGTTATAATACATATTGGCTCCCAATTGCACCATCAGCACCTTTGCTACCTTGAATTTCAGATACATATTGGTATACAGGCTGATTTGAGGCAAAGGCAGTACGCTTTTGTCGCTGCTCAGCTGGTAGGCCACTTCGTTTTCCCATCCGAAAGCGCGGTACATGACATCTTGTTTGATGCGGGCGTTTATCACTTGCAGATTCCCGCTTTTCTGTTCCGGCATTCCTTGTTTGTTGAAGAATACATAGTTCTGTATGCTTTCGACCCCGGCAGACAACTGTGTCCGTGTGGACTCCAGGTTGATCTTGACTCCGGCATAGATTTGCTGGATCATGTTCATATCCCGGTTATCCCACCAGAAATAGCGGGAATGGAAGTGACGCATATAGAAAGAAGGAGTGACATTCTTGATGTATCCTTCCGCACTGATCGTCGCATCTTTTTTTAATAGCTTGAATTTGGTTTGCAGGTTTCCCGTGGCCCGAAATTCCCCGATATCGTCGCCTACGACACAAAGTTCTCCACGGGCATTGTAAGTCAGAATGTTTCCCCGGCGTTTGGAGATTTCGGCTCCGATATATGTCGAGAATTCATCATACACTTGTGTAATCGGAAATTCGATGGTGGAAGGAGAGGCGTTTAACCCGCTTCCATATTCGGGGTCGTAAGACAATCCCGGTATCTGGGCCGGCAACTGGAATTTGCGCTTGTCGAAAGTGGCAAAGGCAGTGATGCCGAACTTGGCCCAGTCTTGAAAACCTTCGCGGAGGGAAAGACCGAACGTATTGCGCAGATTCCAGTAGGAAGTGCGGTCGTCGACACCCGTGCCGTTTTCCAAACCGAATACACGCGGGTATCCATCCGGGGTCAGATAACATTCGTTCAGGTTCTCGTCCGCTTCCGATCGGAAACGGCGGCGGTTGTCCTGATATTCCAGTGTATGAATGATACTGGATACGGGAATAAATACTTTCACGGGATTTCCCAGCGTGTCCACTTCCCCTTCCAGTTCGCGCTCGAATCCGAGGTTATAATGGTGGCTGAGGAAATACTGTTTGCCACGTACCCGGTTCCATGCCTTGACCGGATAGCGTGTATTGAATGCCTTGGGGTCGTCCTGGTTTCTCTCGCCGGCAAAATATTGGTCCGGGTTAGTGATAACCGAGTCGTTGGCCAAGCCTCCGTTTTCGTAATTGATGAAGTTGAAGTTGCTCAAGTAAGCGTGCGCTTCGTAGCGATCCGACTTGTAACTGCCGAAAAGGCGGTAGCTTAACAGCTTATTACCGTTATTCTTGTAATATCCGCGGCTGTAGATATAGTCCAAATCGCCACCTACGTTGATCTTCGGGCCGAAGTTCATGGTCAGCGTGCCTTTCAGCCGTTCGTTTTTGCTTTCACTTCCCCCCATAGTCGTGTACATTACGTTTGTGTAAGGGATTTTCGTGTTGTAGTACTGTGCGTTCTGAGGGTCCGTGATATAATAATCGTAAGCGTCGGCAAACAGGAAATCCCGTGGTTCCTTACGTTCGGAAAAGATGCGGGTTTGTGCCGGTGACCCTGTATTGGCCAGGTAGCCGACTGCCAGCGATTCGGATTCCACCAGCGTGCTGTTGGCGAAATTCAATTTATGCGTGTCCAACGGGGCAATATAAGGATCGCCCAACAGAGGGGTTAGCCGATAGGCCGTGATACGTCTGTTGCTTATTGCTGCGCTGTCTGGAATCAGCAGGCTGTCAGGGACTTCCTGATTGGCTTTGGATAGGTTTCCGAGTGAGAATCCTTTCCGGTCTCCACCTGGTCGGCGTTGTGCATGCAGGGCCGAAGCGGATATTATCAAGAGTAATAATATGTATAGGCTATGCTTCATGAGGGGCAAAGATAGTGATAATGTACCAATATGAACAATGTGCCAATATGCCAATTAATATTAGTTATATTTTTATTGGCATATTGGCACATTTAGCTAAGCGCCTTAATGGCACGTTTGCACATTGGTTATAATCTCCATGCCTTTCTTGATAGCCGCCTCGTTCATCGGGATGAGCTTGTGGTGGCGTTCGGGCAGGGATTTCTTCAAGCCTAACAAAACGTTTTCCAGTTTCACCATCGGAACGATTTTCAGCAGTCCGCCGAGGATCAGCATATTGAATGCTTTCTCGTTTTTCATCTCGGTAGCCGCGTCCATCGCATCCACACGATATACACTGACATCGGTCCGTTTCACCGGTGTATGGATTCCGTATCCGTCATAAATAATGATACCGCCTTTTTTCACCTTGTTTTCGAACTTCTCCATCGAAGGTTGGTTCAGGATGATGGCAATGTCATATTCGTTCAATACGGGAGAGCTGATGCGGTCGTCGCTCAGGATGACGGTTACGTTGGCTGTACCGCCTCGTTGTTCTGGGCCGTAAGAAGGCATCCAACTGACTTCCTTTCCTTCCATCAGGCCGGAATAAGCCAGGATCTTACCCATTGACAAAACCCCTTGTCCACCGAAACCTGCTATTATAATTTCTTGCTTCATTGCTTCAAAAATTAATAATTACTTATTATTCCTTATTCTTGAGATCTCCTAACGGATAGAACGGAAACATATTCTCTTCCATCCATTTGTTAGCTTTCTCAGGTGTCATTTTCCAACCGGACGAGCAGGTGGAAACGAATTCGACAATCGAAGTGCCTTTGCCGGCCATCGAGTTTTCAAATGCCTTGCGAAGCATCTTTTTAGCCTTGCGGACGGCTGCCGCAGTATGTACGCTCTGGCGGGTGACCAGGCAGGTCCCTTCCAGTTGTGCAAGCAGGTCGCCGATCTTCAAAGGATAACCGTTTAGGGCGATATTACGGCCATACGGACAGGTTGCCGTCGGCATTCCTTCCAGTGTGGTAGGAGCCATCTGACCGCCTGTCATACCATAGATGGCATTGTTGACAAATACGATCACGATATTTTCTCCACGGTTGGCAGCATGGATTGTTTCGGCGGGGGC
>ERZ779645.1073-NODE-1073-length-13529-cov-3.883628_pt1 | contig 13529 bp, 7 predicted proteins | sample MGYA00511103_ERZ779645 | MGnify/ENA primary metagenome ERZ779645 (study PRJEB29588, sample SAMEA2158521) | human gut metagenome | biome: human gut; feature: human-associated habitat; material: faeces | place: Denmark | collected 2008/2010 ...
CTCGCGTATCTGTCTTCACATGCAACTAATCGCTATTTTATCCCGAATTGGGGTATGTTATAACGAGTTGTGGCTTTGAAATGTTCAATAAAGCAGGCCGAAATGCCATAACGGGACAACTATGCCGTGGCCTGTCTCGATGTCGTCGCGCACAATGAAGCCATTTTCTATTCCTTCAATTTGTCGTTTGCCTTTCTTTTTGCCTCCGATTTCAAAAGTGTATTTACCTATTGTGAAATCCGACACTCGTGATGCGACAACATTGTGTCTGACCCTTGTCTGGTTGTAGAAGAACGTCTCTATGACGGCGCCTGTGTCGGGTGTGTCTTTTGCGAGTGCGTTCATCAGTGAAGGGTTGTCGATATACAGTTTCTCCACTTTCCCAAGTTTGCGCAGACCGGATGTGTCGTCGAGAAGAAGACTGATCATACCGGCCTTCTCAAGATACACAAGATAGTCGTTGATGTTGTTCTTGCTGATACCTATCTCTGTGGCAAGATTTGTCCCATTGGGCTTGCATGGCGCCAACTCTGCGACTACCGACAGAAGTTGTTTGAGCTTTCTTGCTGTTGAGGCGTTCATGTTGGCAAATTGTGGGATGTCGACTTCTATGGTTTGGTCTATGACTTGGTTGATTCGGATATTGAAGCCGTTCTCTAAGGCAAACGGGTAATATCCGAATGTCAGGTATTCGCGAAACATTGGCAGCGGATGCTCGACTGGAAATTCGACTCGGTGTTCCAGCAAGTCGTCAAGTGAATAGACATCACTCTTCACTTTATGAAACAATTCTGCAAATTCTCGAAATGACAATCCTTGTATGTCGTAGACAAGGGCTCGGCGGCTCAGGTCGGACTCTCCTTGCTTGATGTCCAGGACGGAAGAGCCGGTAAAAACGGTCTTTAGGGATGGGTGGCTGTCGTGGATTTGTTTAAGCTCGCGGCTCCAGCCTGGGTATTTATGCACTTCGTCTATAAACAGACGCAAACCTCCCTCTTTGATGAAATCGTCGGCAAGGTCTACCAATGTGTGTGATGAGAAATACAGATTGTCGGCTGAAACATAAAGACTGTGGGATTCGGGATGGTTGATAATCCATTGCAAAACCATTGTTGATTTGCCGACTCCTCGAGGACCTACAATGCCGACAAGGCGCGATGCCCAATCAATTTCATGATATTTGTAGCGGGTGAATTCCTTTGGTGTCATCCGCAACTGTTCGTGCATATACTCATATAGTCTTGTGTCTATCATACCATTAATTATTAATAAGTTTGCGCAAATATACTAAAAAATCCCTCATTGAGGGACGAAAACGCAAAAAAAATCCCTCATTGAGGGATTTTTGGATATTTTAAAGGACTGCGTTATTATTTTGAGCGGTTTACGTAGGTGTAGGCAGTGCCCACGAGCAACGCTCCGCCAATGATGTTGCCGATGGTTGCCGGCAGCAGGTTGGCTATGAAGAATTGGTGCAAGGTCACGTCGGCGCCCTCAAGCATTCCTATCGGAATGAAGAACATGTTGGCGATGGAGTGTTCGTAGCCGAGCGCCACGAATGCCATCACGGGAAGCCAGCAGCCAGCCATTTTGGCCAGCATCGTCTTTGCTGAGGCGGCGAGCCACACGGCGAGGCAGACAAACCAGTTGGCTCCGATGCCTTTGAGCAGCACGACGTGCCACGGCATCGCAACTTTCGCTTCGGCGATGCGCTGCACGGCGCTATGGTAGGGCTCTGCGGCGGTGAGTCCGACGGCATATACGAAAAGCATCGTGAAGAGCAGCGCGCCCATAAAATTGCCGAGATAAACGGCAACCCAGTTGCGCACGGCTGCCCACGGCGATATTTTGCCCTGCAGGGCAGCGGGCATCAGGACGGCGTTGTTGCCGGTGAAGAGTTCTGCGCCGAGAATCACCACAAGGATAAGTCCAATGGGAAACGCCGCGCCGCTGAGCAGACGCTGCAGCGACGGGTTGCCCGCTGTAAGTTCGGGAAATCCGAAGCCTGCCACCACCGACAGCACGCCGCCGATGGCTATGTAGGCGCCTGCCATCATCGACAGCAGCATCAGTTTGCCGCCACGCAGTTGCGCTTTGGCTATGCCCACGTTTACAAAGTTGTCTATGACGTTTTTAGGTGTATTCATAAATCTATTGTTTAGGTTCGGTCCAGTCGCCGTTGGCTTTTATAAGGTCGATCAGATGCGTGAGCGCGACGTCTTGAGGCACGTTGCGTTCCACGCACTCCTTGCCTTTGTAGAGGCTCACTTTTCCCACGGCGGCGCCCACATATCCGTAGTCGGCGTCGGCCATCTCGCCCGGACCGTTGACAATGCATCCCATAATGCCTATTTTCAAGCCTTTAAGATGCGAAGTGGCAGCTTTTATCTCCTTTACGGCGTGTTGCAGGTCGTAGAGGGTGCGGCCGCAGCTCGGACATGAGATGTATTCTGTTTTTGTGGTGCGTCGGCGTGCCGCCTGGAGGATGCCGAACGAGTATGCCACGGCATCGGCGTTGTTGGGCAGGTTGGGCGCGTCAAGCACGATTCCGTCTACGAGCCCGTTGAGCAGAAGCGCACCGAAGTCGGCTCCGGCTTTTACCTGCACGTCTTCCTCGTCGGCATCGTCATATCTCATGCGCACCACGACGGGGGCTTTGCAGCCGTTGTCCCACAGGCGGTGGATGAACGCTTCGATTTCGCCCACGGGGTTGGCGTGGTGGCTTGTGAGGAGCAGCACGTCGTCGTCGCTGAAGCCTTCGGCCTTGGCGGAGGCATCGACCGCTTTCCAATTCACGTCGGAGAGGAAGAAATCGGGTTTCGTCGCGATTGCCGCCACGTCGGCTGGACACAATGTTGTGGCTACTATCGGCACGTTTTGCCCGCCGATGCTTCCCACGGCGTTTGTGGGACGGCGTTCGGGAGCGATGCGGTTGTAGGCCTTGGCGAAGCATCCGCTGATCGGGGCGTGGCCTTCGCGGGCGGTGATGTAGTCAACCAGTTTGCGCGCCACGGGGATTTCAAGTTCCGGCTCCTCGCTCAGCGACACGCGCACGGTGTCGCCGATGCCTTCGGCGAGCAGTGTGCCGATGCCCACAGCCGACTTTATGCGGCCGTCCTCGCCGTCGCCAGCCTCGGTCACACCGAGATGCAGTGGATAGTGCATGTCCTCGCGGTCCATCTCCGCCACGAGGCGGCGCACGGTCTCAACCATGATCACCGTGTTGGAAGCCTTGATGGAGATTGCCACGCCGTTGAAATTCTCCTCGCGGAATATCCGCAGATACTCCATTGCCGACTCAACCATTCCGGCAGGGGTGTCGCCGTAGCGGCTCATTATGCGGTCTGACAACGACCCGTGGTTCACGCCGAGACGCACTGCCGTGTGGTGCTCGCGGCAAATGGCGAGAAAAGGCACCACGGCACGGCGTATCTTCTCAAGTTCCGCGGCATACTCCTTGTCGGTATACTCCAATTTCTTGAACGTGCGTGCGGCATCGACAAAGTTGCCTGGATTGATGCGCACCTTGTCGGTCGTGGCGGCTGCCTCGAATGCGGCTTTGGGATTGAAATGGATGTCGGCGACAAGCGGCTTGGTGTAGCCTGCGGCATGGAGGGCGGCGCGGATTTCACCGATATTGTGCGCTTCGCGCACTCCTTGTGCGGTCAGGCGCACATAGTCGGCGCCTGCGTCGAAGATGCGGCGGCATTGCGCCACGCTGGCGTCGGTGTCGAGCGTCGAGGTCGATGTCATCGACTGTATCCGTATCGGATTGTCGCCTCCAAGCGGCACGTTGCCTATCTGCACTGTCGAGGAGTGACGGCGGCGGTAGTTGAAGTCGTTCATAGCTGGGAGATGCTTAGTTTGTCTTGAACTTATACGAAATGCGGGCAAGGTCTTCGTTGGCTTTCACGATTTTCTTGGCAAGACCCTGCTTGTATTCCGCAAAACGCGCGGCGATGCGCTCGTCGGTGAGTGACAGCATCTGCACGGCAAGTATGGCGGCGTTGAGACCGGCGTTGATGCCCACGGTTGCCACTGGGATGCCCGGAGGCATCTGCACGATTGCGAGCAGGGCGTCCATACCCTCGAGCGTGGACTTGATGGGGACACCGATCACTGGCACTGTGGTCTGGGCGGCGATAACGCCCGGCAGGTGCGCGGCCATGCCCGCTGCGGCGATAATCACTTTCAGCCCGCGCTTGCTGGCGTTGTTGGCGAAGTCGGTCACTTCCTGCGGTGTGCGGTGCGCTGAAAGGGCGTTGATTTCAAATGGAATTTCAAATTCATCAAGTAGTTTGGCGGCTTTCTCGAGCACTGGCATGTCCGATGTGCTGCCCATAATGATGCTTACGATAGGATTCATATATGTTCTTGTTTGCTAATTCTGTTGCAAACTTACACAAAAACTTTGAAAAAGGCGAGGTTATTCAATAGAAAGGTGCGGAAGGCGCAAAATGTCTGTTTTTTTATGCGAAGACGGATGATTGTGCAGAAAAAGGCGATTTGTGATAATATTTCTTCAGAAAAATTCGCAAAAAAATGGCAATTTGATAGCAAATTTCTATATTTGCACATCTAAAAAAGAAGTAATAGGAATTATTTATTTCTTTAAATATATTTTTATGAGAAAGTTTACTTATTTATTAACAATGTTGGCTCTCGCTTTAGGTTTTTCTGTTGCGAGAGCCGACGTGGTGACTCCTTATGCCTATGATTTCTCAGGTTTGGGGTCGGGAAAATTGGTGTCGTCGTTTGCCCCTCCGGGTTGGGCGCACTATGTTGACAGGTTTCAAGCCGACTCTTGGAGCACGCCTTCGTTTGTCGAGTACTTCGCTCAGGAAACGGGCGGTTATGGTGATGACGGCGCATGCTTGAAGGTTGGTTCTCAAACTCTTTATGATTCTTGGGGCGAGAGCTCGCAGACAATGACCGACATGATTGTGACTCCGGCAATCACCGGAGATGCAAGCATCTACGTAAAGCAGAGCGCTGCTGAAGGTTCGGTGTCATTCTACACCTGCACAGTTGCCTCCAACGGCACTGTGACTAAGGGTGACAAGTATGAGGTGACTGTTCCTGCTCTCAGCACCGACGCTTGGACAAAGGTGGAGCTTCCTAATGTTGCGGCAGGCACTCGCCTGGGCATCTGTGGCGACCAAGTGCTTCTCGACGAGTTCTCGGCAGCGAGTGCCGATGTCGTTCTGAAAAGGGGAATGACAATCCTTTCGTCGCCTACAATGATTTCTTCGGGCGACCTTTGTGCTGACGCCGACGGAAATGTTCAGGTGCAGTTCAAAGCCAAAATCAAAAACTCTGGTGAAGTTCCCTTGGCTGTAGGCGATGAAGGCTACACAGTGTCTTTGTATGACAACTCTGACGGTGTCGCAGTAGGCGAACCGGTGCCGGTTTCGTTCCCTCTTGCCGTTGGCGAGTCGCAATATCTTGAGGGTACAGTAACGATGGCCGTTACGAAAAACTACCGTCATGGCTTCCATTTGAAAGAAAATATTTCGGGCGTAACGACTTATTTAGGTTGGATAGAGGTGTTCCCTCACGCTCCTGTGTTTACTTTGGAGGACAACTTGTCGCACGATGTGGAGAACGGCTCTACTGTCGATTTCCAGGTGATGCAGGCAAGCACCAGCAAGGTGCTCGTTATAAGCAATGCCAAGGGCGGCGCTCCGCTGACAATCAACAGCGTAAGCGTTCCTGAAGGATTCTCATATAAAATCAGCGCTACGGAAAATGGCGAGGCTGCAACATTCCCTTATGAAGTGGCAGCCCTCGGAAAGGCTTATCTCACCGTGACTATGGATGCGTCTATGGTTGGCAAGCGTTCTGGCAATATTGTCATCACACCTGCCGACGGTCAGGGCGAGGTATACACTTTGGCTGTGACTGGTGAGATTGTTGACCCGTCGAAGGTTTACATCAACTTCAACGACCAGAAATTCCCTGCCGGCACCTACATCGAACTGTCTTCGGGACAGAAGAAGTGGAAAGTGTCAAACTTCTATTATGGCGATAACGGATATGCTGCTACAAGTGAGGACGTGGAATTGTCAAAATTCGTGCTTCCGAAAATCCGTTTGGCTGAAGGCGAGCACATGACTTTCGACGCCAACAAGCGCAATGCAACATCGAAGCTCAATGTCTACTATTCTGCAGACCGCAAGAATTGGACTCAGGTGAAAAACATCACCATCGACAATTCCGACGATGCAAACTGCTTCGCTATGGGAACATATCCTAGCGGATACTACGACAACTTCATGTACAAGACGTTCACTCTTGACAACATTCCTGCCGGCGACTGGTATATCGCTTTCGAGGCTGGTTATGCTCGCGTGGACAACATCATCGGCGGTTCATACCTCGACACTCCTGACTACGAGGCTGAACTTGGCAATGTGAAGATTCCGGAAACAGCAATGGTCAACCATGCTTCTACTGTTTCGTTCGACGTCGCTTCTTTCGGTAAGAAAGACATCGAGGAAGGTGTTTGCACGGCAAAATTCTATATCGGTGAGGACTTGATCGCCGAGAAGGTTCTCCCGGCTATCGCTTCGGGTGAATATGCAAGTGTTGAATTCCAGTTCACTCCTCGCAAGAATGGCGAGTTTGCAGCCAAATTGGTTGTCGACGGCGGTGTTCAGATTGAAAGAACAGCAACAATCACTGTTGCCGCTGAGGAAGTGGTAGGCGAGGCTGTTGTCGGCAACTGCACTACAACTGCCAACGACACTCCGTTGCAACTCAACTACTACCACTCGCAGTCGGAAATCATCTATCCTGCCGACTTGCTCAACATTCCTGCAGGAACTGAGCTCAAGAGCATCACGTTCCTTGGTTATAAGAACGCTTATAGCAACATGGAAATCTCTTCTGATTTGAAGATCTGGATGGAGAACACTGATGCTACTTCTCCGAAGATCGAAGATTGGTATCAGTCGGAGTCGATGACTCAGGTTTATGCCGACACTTATGCTGTAGCGGCTGTCATTGGCAGCAGCAGTGACCATCAGCCTGTAATCAAGGTGACGTTCAACACTCCGTTTACCTATACTGGCGGCAACTTGCGCGTGACGGTTATGTCGTCGGCAGAGCAGTATTCATCAACCAACTTCGAGGTTGACGGCGACCATGCCGCTCTTGCGGCTATCCGCTACGCCGATGGTACGCTTTCTGGCACGATGACTTTGAGACCGCTCCCTGTAACGGTGTTCGGTTTCGACAAGGAGGCCTCGGTGTTCAGCGGTGTGGTTACTTCTGCAGCCGACAATGCTGTTGTTGAAGGCGCCGAGGTGAAACTCGTGAGCGACAATGTTGAATATTCTGGCACTACTGATGCTGAAGGTAAGTTCAACTTCATCGTGGTTCAAGACGGTCTCGAATATAATCTGACTGTTTCTAAGAAAGGATTCTTCGCTGATCGCGAGAAAGTGAATATGGGAGGAACTTCTTTTGTTAAGAATGTTGCTTTGAATGTGGCTCAGGGCTTCAACGTGCTGAGCGCCGACATCCCTGAAAACGCTGAGGTAAACAGTGTCTACAAGGTTGTGGCTCGTGTTGAGAACGGCGAGGCTAAAGAGGCTGGCTCTTATAGAGCGGAATTGTGGATGAACGACGGTGTCGTTGCCACTGCTGAGACTCCGGCTCTTGAGGCAAGCAAGGAATACGACTTCGAATTCTCTGTAATACCTCACGCTGTCGGCGCTGCCGAGACTTTTGTCAAGTTTACGGCTGAAACTGGCACTGCGGCGAGCGAAACAGTGAATGTGACTGTAAACAAGGAGAAGGGCAACGCTGAAGTCCTTGTAGGAACTCCGACGGAAACGGCTAATGCCGGTCCTGCCGACTTCTTCTACAAGTACTCAAAGACAGAGATTATCTATCCGAAATCGCTCATCAATTTGCCTGCAGGTACGAAAATCAACGAAATCCAGTTCTTCGGAACGCACTCTTCAAAGAACATCACATTCTCTGTAGATGCTTGGATTGGAAATGTGGCTGAGGGCACTGCTCTCATGGGCGAAAGCACAGAAGGCTTGACTAAGGTTGCCGACAAGATGACGGTTGACCACAGTGAGGCTGTCACAGCAGAAAACATCAAGAGTGTTGTTACTTTGACATTCCCTGATGGCTTTGTTTATGACGGTGGCGACATCCGCCTCTTCTTGACTTCTGCCGGAACTGCATACAACAGCACATCGTTCGAGGTGGACAAAAATGTAGAGGGTCAGGCTCAACAGGCTAAGAATGATGATGAGACTAAATTTGCAACGGCTCCATTCAGCAATATCAGCCTTCCTGTGGCACACTTCATCGTCAGCCCGTACAAGACGCTGAGCGGTGCGGTTAAGAACGAGAAGGGCGAGGCTGTGGCAAGCGCCTACATCACTCTTGCAAGCGCCGACGGCGTGGAATACTACAGCGAGACCGACGCCGAGGGTGCATTCTCGATGGAAGTCATCAAATACGGCAAGGAGTATACATTGACAGTAAGCCATCCGTCTTACGACGCTTATACTCATCCTGAAACCATCTCACTCGCCGACGGCAACATCAGCGGTCTGGCTATCACGCTGACCAAGACCTACACGTTCAGCGGAGTGGTTACCGACGCAGAGACCAAAGCACCTATCAAGGGCGTTGAGGTATACGTAAGCGACCCGGAGAGCGGCGCCGACGTGATGACCGGCACCACCGACGAGAACGGAGCGTTCGCGCTCAAGTTCAAGCAGCTTGGCACATACAACGTTCTGTTCAAGGCAGCTGGCTACGACATGGTTTCTTCTGAAGAAGTTCCGTTCGAGGGCAACTTCGACATAACAGTAGAGATGCAGAAGACGGTACGCACATTCAGCGGAACAGTTACCGACGCCGAGTCGCATGCAGCAATCGCCGGCGCGTCAGTGGCACTCTACAAGGGTGAAAACAAGGTTGCCGAGGCAGCAACCGGTGCAGACGGCAGCTTCGAAATCAAGGTTAAGGATCAGGCAGTCTTCAGCCTCGTTGTCAAAGCAGAAGGCTATGAAGACTTCACATTCGACACTATCGACCTCACAGAGGGCGACATGACCGGCACTCCGATTGAGATGACTCCGAACTCGGGCGTAGGAATGCTCACAGCCGACGGACTCCGTGTCTATGGCACAGTTGGTGCAGTGGTTGTTGAAAGTGCGTCAGAAGCCACCGTACGCGTCTACAACGCCGCCGGCTCACTCGTGCGCCGTGCCGACGTGGCAGGCAAGACTCGCATCGAGGGCTTGCAGCGCGGTGTCTACATCGTAAACGGTGTAAAGGTGATTGTGAAATAACAGTCATTTCCCCATAAATAGAAACATCCCGGTTGCGGCTGCAATCGGGATGTTTTTTTTGTCTTTGACAGAGCGATGATTTGTCAATTCAGGATTTCAAGGATGTCGGCGGTGATTTGGTCGGGAGTCAGACGGTTTGCCGCATACTCCTCGCCGACGTTGTATCGGTCGATGAACTTTTTGCGAACACCACGGCACATCACGCGCATCTCCGATTCGCCATAATAGCGGGCTATCTTTTCCCCGTATCCGCCGTCGAGCACACCGTCTTCAAGCGTCACCACCAGGCTATGGCTGTCGCGGAGGTCTTCAAGACGCTCCGTGTCGAGACCGGTGAGGAAACGAGGGTTGACAACAGTAGCATCGATGCCGCTTTGCTTCAACTGTTCAGCCACAGTCACGGCAAGAGCAAAGAAATTGCCCACACCGATGATTGCCACACCGCTGCCGCAGTGAGCCATCTCAAAACGGTTCATCTCCGGCTCATAGTCGGTAGGGAAGTCACCGCTGCGCGACCCAGCCACTCCAGTGGCAGGCACACGTATAGCCACCGGATGCTCAGTCTGCTGGATGCTCCAGTCGAGCATTGCCAGATATTCCTCGCGGCATGTAGGCGCAAGGTAGACCATATTCGGGATGTTTGAAATCAGCGGGATGTCGAACAGGCAGAGGTGTGTCACGTCGTTCATCGCGCCGAGGCTGCCCCAAAACACGAGAATCGTGGCAGGATTATTGTTGATGCAGAGATCCTGCGACAACTGGTCGTAGGCACGCTGAATGAACGTGCTGTAGACCCCGAACACCGGTTTCGCCCCGCCTTTTGCAAGCGCCGAAGCCATAGCCACAGCCTGCTCCTCCGCGATTCCCATGTCGATAAACTGCTTTCCCGCGCGCTCGCGTCGGTCTTTAGTGAAACCGAACACCGCCGGAGTGCCGGCCGGAATGCCCACCACCGTCCGGTCGGCCTTCATCAGCGACAGCAGATGCTCAGCAGTCAGCGTGTCATAGCCCTTGTCGCCAGCCGGCTTTTTCAGTTCTCCGGTAGGGATGTCGAACGGCATGCTCCAATGGAAACGTTCCTTCTGGCACTCGGCAAACCGATACCCTTTGCCTTTAAGCGTGTTTATGTGGAGCACGATGGGATGGTCGATGTCGCGCACACGACTGAAAGCCTCGATCATCGCCTCGACGTCGTTGCCGTCAGCCACATAGAGATAGTCGAAGCCCATAGCTTTGAAGAAGTTGCAAGACGCCTCGCCGTTGGTTTCGCGCAGCAGCTGCAGGTTGCGATAAAGACCGCCGTGGTTTTCGGCAATCGACATCTGGTTGTCGTTGACCACCACAATCATGTTTGAGCCAAGCTCAGCAGCCACGTCAAGTCCCTCAAACGCCTCACCGCCGCTTAGCGAGCCGTCGCCGATCACCGCCACCACATTAAACCGCTCGCCGCGCAGGTCGCGCGCCTTCGCCAGTCCCGAAGCAAGGCTTACAGAAGTCGAGGTGTGTCCGATAACAAAATGGTCGTGCACGCTTTCAGAAGGCTCGGTGTAGCCCGACACCTCGTCGTAGCAATCCGGGTTTGTAAATGCCTCTTTGCGTCCGGTGAGCATCTTGTGAGCGTAGCTTTGATGAGACACGTCGAACACGAATTTGTCCACCGGCGAGTTCATCACATAATGCATAGCCACTGTGGCCTCCACCATGCCGAGGTTCGGGCCCACGTGTCCGCCATGCACGCTGAGTTTCTGAATCAGCGCCTCGCGCATCTCAGCACATAGAGACGTCAGTTCGCCGACAGACAACTTCTTCACATCGGCAGGAGAATTGATGTTTTCGAGATACATGTTATAGTTGTTTTTATTGATTTACCACGATGCAAAGTTACATCATCATTGGCAAACAACAATAAACAATCTTACTTCAATGACAACCCGAAATACAGAGCTTTTTCCCCCAGCAAATGGAAATTACAGGAGAATGATGCTTTTATTTTCGTTTCAATCAAAAAGTCTTTTTCTAATGATGGATTGTCACGATAAGGCATTATATTTGTGGCATAAATAAGAATGTGACAATGACAAAGAAAACAGGGCATCAAGATAAAGTCGAACCGGTCACAAATTGTGACCGGTTACCAAATAATAAGGTTATAGTCGCCGCTCCTACTCCTATAGAAAGTCGAATCATAACAATTCGAGGAAAGCAGATAATGATAGACAGAGATCTGGCTGAACTTTATGGGGTGGAAACCAAGACGCTAAATCAAGCTGTAAAACGGAATATGGAGAGATTTCCTGAACGTTTCCGTTTCCAATTGACTAAAGAAGAAATGGCTGAATTGGTCGCAAATAGTGACCGGTTCAATAGCTTGAAGCACTCAACGGCTTGTTCATATGTTTTCACCGAGCAAGGAGTGGCTATGCTCTCCACAGTTCTCAGAAGTGAAACAGCAATTCGTATGAGCATACGTATCATGGATGCATTTGTAGCAATGAGACGTTTCATGACGACAAACGCAGATGTTTTCCAACGCCTTTCAACGATGGAGTATCACCAACTCGAAATGCAGCAACATCAGCAAGAAACAGATAAGCGAATTGATGAGGTGTTTCGCAGATTGGACGAGGGCAATGTGAAGCCGAAACAGGGTATATTCTATAGTGGGCAAATTTATGATGCCTATACTTTCGTGTCTGATTTGATTAAGAGTGCGAATAAAAGAATCATTCTTATTGACAACTATGTGGATGAAACAGTATTGACTTTGCTTGATAAGAGGGGAAATGATGTATCAGCAGTTATCTATACTCAGCAGGTAAGCCGTCAATTCCACCTTGACATTGACCGTCATAACGCTCAATATGCGCAAATTGATGTTGAAATATTCCGTCAGTCACATGACCGCTTTCTTTGTATAGACGATGATGTATATCATATTGGAGCATCCATCAAGGACTTGGGCAAAAAATGGTTTGGCTTTTCAAAGATGGAAATACTGACACCTACTGAGTTGGTGGAAAGAATAAATAGAGGCTAAATGAAAGATTTTAGCGTAATTTTCCCCCAGCAAATGGAAATTACAGGAGCGACATTCGGAACGTCTTGGTGTATGGAGCGTCGGTGGGCTGAATGAGAGAGATGCCGCCGTCGTGGAGCGACAGCACACGCCGAGCCACGGCAAGTCCGATGCCCGATCCGTTCTGCTTCGTGGTGAAGAACGGCACGAAGATGCGGTCGCGGCATTCTTCAGGAATCGGAGAGCCATTGTCGGAGATGTCGATAACCACCGAGTCGTCGCTGCACGAGCGAGAACAGATGTCGATTTTTGTAGCTCCGGCGTCAACCGCATTGTGAAGAAGGTTTACAAGCGCGCGGACCATCAGCGTGCGGTCGGCATTGACAATCAAGCCATTTTCCGTATGTATTTTCACCGAAGCATTCGCTATTGACTCGCTGAGCAGAGTCGTAGCCTCGGATATGAGATCCGCAACGTAGACCAATTGCCGTTGCGGCTTTGGGATGGCAGAGAATTTGCGGAAAGTCTCGGTGAATGCCATCAGCGATGCCGAAGTGTCGCGGATTACCTCGATTTTTTCTTTCATTGTGCCGGATGCCGTCGGCAGCAGGCTGTCGCTCAGGGCGTTGATAGGAGCGATGCTGTTCATAATCTCGTGTGTAAGCACCCTTGTAAGGTTGATCCATGCATCAACCTCCTTGTGGCTCAGCGCATTGTGGATGTCGGTCAGCACGCACACCGTCGTCGTGTTGCCGTCGTGAACGAATCCCGACACGCTTACCGACAAGTTCTTGTCTTTGCCACAGCCGACGATTGTAGTTCCCGCGACAGTAGAGTCGGTTATTATATTATCGAAACCAGGCAAAGAGCGGTTTATAGCGGCAGTGTTGGCGGCATATTTCATTCCGAGCATTTTGAGCGCATTGTCGTTGCAGATGCGCACGTTGCCATTGCTGTCGATTGCAATGATTCCCGCATTGACCCGGTCGATGATTGCCTTGTAGTAGCGTTCGCGCAGCTCGGCGCCCGACTTAGACTGCTTTATAATCTCAGTCAGAGAGTCGAGCAGAGCGTTGATTTCCTTGTCACCTTTCTGGAAGCGCATTGTGAAATCGTTGTTGCGTATGGCTTCGAGCAGCGTAGCGTATTTTTGCCGCTCATGCCTGACAGCCGCTATTCCGATTGCAGCG